>Ga0126339_10000896_pt1 | contig 18589 bp, 16 predicted proteins | sample OrbTmetagenome_2_FD_92532 | JGI IMG/M metagenome (GOLD analysis project Ga0126339, IMG submission 92532) | Coral microbial communities from Petempiche,Puerto Morelos, Mexico - Orbicella T R C metagenome | ecosystem: Host-associated > Invertebrates > Cnidaria > Coral | place: Petempiche,Puerto...
TAGCTTCCTTGACCCTACGTGTGTACCAGTGAGGATCTCGATCAATAAACTTGACCTCATTCCAGATAGGATAGTGGCCGGTCTCGTGGGTGTGTTCAGAAACGGCGGAGGTCTGGGTTCGGGTGAGTCGTATATCCCTGTCGTGTTCTTTGATCCTCTCCTGCATAGATATCCCTGTTTCCCCGATGTAGACTATGCCGCACTCACAGGGAATCCTGTAGACAACACCATCTTGTTTAGCCCCCTACATAAACCTACACATCTTACATCTCAATGATCCCCCACATATTCCTACACAGCCTACATCTCATTAATCCCCTACATATACCCACACATCCTACATCTTATTTATCCCCCTACATAAACCTACACATCCTACATCTCAATAATCCCCCACATATTCCTACACAGCCTACATCTCAATAATCCCCCACATATTTCTACACAGCCTACATCTCAATAATCCCCCACATATGCCTACTCGATAATCCCCCAGATATACTGACACGTAACACGGCCACATGTAACGTCATTTAGGCATTATATGAATATTATTATAATATTACAGTTTAAAAATTTGAAAATTTTGAATTATTCCTATGAAAAAGAGTTGCAAAAAGGGATAACTTTTAGTTTAGAGATGGCTTATGGCTTATTTCATAAGCTAAAAAAGAGCTTATCACTTGGGGTAAGTGCACAGGCCTGAAAATACAGCTGAGATTGTTAGTGTTTTTCTTAGAGTTGTACATCCCTGAAACGTGCAACCCACATGCTACTCTTTTTCCATGCAAATCTTCTCAAAGTTTGAAATCTTCAAACTAGAATAAAAAATTTCCATTATGGTCTCAAAGTTGGAAGTCTTGTAGATCATCAATATTTCCCTTCCTGTCATCTTCTTGATGTACACATATCGAGTCAACCAATTTTTTATGACTGATAGGGTAACATGACCTCCTGTAGCCATTAGAGCAAGATAACTGTGCATGTAGATACACCTATAGATATAACGAAAATATCTTAATTGACCACTCCCCCAATTGGGCTTTTCAGGGCCAATGAAACTAAGTGATGAAACAAATAGTGCAAATGAACGTAACAAGATTAAAAATCCCAACTGGCAGGAGGCAGACCAGTTGGCTATTTCTAAGTGTGGCCGAGGAGTTGAACTACAGTCTACCAAGAAACAACTCCAGCTTAATGGTCAGAGTGGGACTTGAACCCGCCACCTCCAGACTTCAAGTCCAGCACCCTAACCACTCGGCCACACTGCCTCGTTAATAAATTGTTTATTTGTTCAGTCTAGAAACCACAGTGTCAAATGTCCACCACCTTTTTTTTTGGTTGACCGTCAATTCTACTGTCTAAATCTATTTTCAGGAAGCTATTGAATACTTGATGCCTTCTGGACTGTATGCTAAGGATTGTCGCCCTCTTTTAGAGGTAACTAATTAAATCACTTTGGCATTCAATATTTAGCTACTTGAAAAAATGGCAAATATGACTACATACATGTATATTAGGTTGACATTTCTGAGTGAATAGCGAACATGTTTGGCACATTCTGAGCATATGCAGGATTCTAGAGGTGGTTTATACCTTTTTCAAGAAACTCTTTTTAATAGTAAAACCTCTTTGGCTTAAGTAGTACAGGTTTAACAATTGCATTGGGTGTCTATAACTATTATGTTGGAACTCGGAACTTTGCATTTGAACACTTTGAGGAGGATGTGGACAAAACATGGGGTAGGTCATGGTGTAGACCATGATGCCTACCCTATGGCCTACCAGTGGTCAGATTTTTAAAAACATAAGCAAAACATCAGTAAGAGTCGAATGAGTAAGGTGGCATAAAATTATATCCCTTGTGGTTTCTTGTATCCCTCTAATAGGGGTATACTAAAAAAGTCACAAACACTAACACTAACGCTAACAGTTACTAACGCCGTTCATTGCATGTTTACACTAGCACTCCCCTATATGTTACAAAAACATCAAAATCATCATTGATTTTCTCATCTTTAAAACATACAAGTCAAGTACTTGTGATGATACAAAAAGTTTCATTTCGAATCACCAAGTGACCATGACTACATCGCGTTTACTTAACCTCGTACAAAGTCTGTTGTTGATAGGTTGTAAGTGTATATAGTTATGAACATGTACATGAGTTTGCTGTTGTTCAACATTTGATTTACCACTTGTTTGGTCATCTCCTCTACCTTTCAGGACCCTAGGAAGATTTATAGACAGACAGTAGGTAGGTAATCCACCTCACACAAAGTAGCAATTAGGGCCCAGTTGTTGTTACAGCGGATAAACACTATCCAACTTGTAAATCACTATCCAGTGGATGGCATAGTACATTTATGTGTTTAGTAAATCTTTTAATATCCATTGGATAGCAATTTATCCAGTAGAACATCGAAACAACTGGGGCCTAGCCTGCGTAGCAAGCAAACCTGTTCAAGTGGAATGTGAAAAAGCTCTTTTGCGTGGCGCAACTTCATTCAGCTTGTATGGGAACGCTTGCTATGCAGGCTAACTGGGGCTTTATGTACATAATTACACTTGTTCAATTTGTGTACGAGCAGTCCAAAGAATTGTTCTTACTGATTTAGTTTTTCACCAACCAATAACTTCTGATCTTTACACACTTTGTTGTCAGTACTTCCATGAGTTTCATCCTAGGTATATACAATGGTACCCCTACCTGTGGAATTAAACATCAAAGGGAGCCTTGAAAATGAGAGAGTGCATCTGAGACTTGGTCCTTCTGGGAGAGCACCGAGTCAATATCTAAAACGTTTTCAATTACTGTCTTTCTGTCGTGGTAGTGCTACATCAGGGGTTTCTTGAATGGGTTAGGCACTGGTTTAGTTGCCGACCTAGCTTAGTTGCCAACCTGGCTTGGCCATCTTTAGGAAATATTTTCTTACACCATCAGCTTTCTCAAAGCAGACACCTCTGTATGATGGACGTGACTGCCTCATTGATCAACTAAATTTCTCTTGTTTCTCTATGATGGGACTCTGTTCAGCAGAGCCACTTCTGAGGGAGTCCACCTGGCAAAGAATTCACTGTAAAGAAGTTTAGTTCAAAAAGATTTTCTTGCCTGTTAAAAGCAATGTTGCTTCACTGTTGGAGAATTTAATGAAACCCTTGGTTACATGAAGTTTAACTTTGCCTGAGAATCTGTTATTCAGTGGATTTCTGTACTTTGTACATATAGGTTATGCTAAAGCTATGGATAAGAATGGGCATCCACTAGCCTCAGCTTTCTACTCAGGCCAAGTTGGATTCCACGACACATTGTTTGTAAGTATCTACAGTACTTTTATTCTGTAATTTTTTCATTTCCAAGGATGGCAAAGGTCAGGATTTGAAAAATATCATAAATTTCTATGTAAAATGTTATCCAAAATTAACGGTGCCAGTGACACGTAACTGAGAACTACTCAGTATGACAGATTATAATTTTATCCTTAGGATATTGGTTGTTTGTACAGTTTACATGTTTGTCCTTAAACAGCATAATAAATAGTGCGACATCATGAAAGTACTGCTACTGATCTATAGCTTTCCTTTATGATGGTCACACAAAAAGATCTATCTAAAGTCGTAAAAGTCATGTCCGAGTTAATGCGTGCAGTGGCTTTTGACAGTGTGAGTAAAATACTTCTTAGTTCATTTCTACAAAGCACAGACCAGACGTACTGAATCACATGCACAGTCACTCCTTCACTTTGTTGATAATTCATCCATCCATCCAGTCAGTTTGGTATTTAGTCACTTGATAATGCATTCATTATGAACTTTCAAAACTCATGCACAATTTAAATTTTAAGCTCCACTCTTTCTCTTTGTATATTTATTTCTACAAACAGTGTATGTAATAAGCATTTATCAAATACGTTTGACAGGAAATTTATGAACAAGCTGCAAAGTTAGATGCCAGTGATGGAGACAGATTCCTTGAAGCAGTTCAGACAAGTAAGAGTGAAACAGGTGGAGAGGAACTGGACATAGACGACAGTGAAAGGTAAGATACACACAATTCTGTCCTCTCCATTTCTGACTTTTAGCATTTTTATGTTCATTTTGTTGTTGGTTCTTGTCCTTGCTCCAAGAGTTTATCTCTGGGTTCTCCTACTTTCCTCCCTTTGCAAATACCGGCGAGCCAAATTCTAATAATAACACTTGTATTTCATTAATGTATTTTCAGTAATTTATTTTCAGTAATGTATTTTTGTTCTCCGCATCTACTTTGACATGGTGATAACCAGCTCGAAAGCTAATGGTTGCTCTGGTTACCATGTACATATCTTTTTTATTGTCTCCATAGCCATATGTAACAATTATTTCTTTTCCCATCTGATGTAAATGTTGAAATTCTGTAAATACATGTAGTACACAGTAAAAAAATTGATTGATTGATTGATTAACGAGTTCATCAGAGCTCTTTCATGTTTCCTGTGTAAATAAAACTACACCTTCACCTTCACCTTCACCTTACTCCTTGTGCCGGAGTGGTGCACAAGGCCTCAAATAAAAATTACAGCTACATTTAAATTAAATATCCAATCTTGTCATCGCTTTTCATGGAGGTGTCAGAAATCTCTATAACTGTTGGTAAGAGTAATATTTCTTTTTTTTTTTAATAATTCTGAGAAATCATTAATTAGCTAATCAGGTGTTTCAAAAGTGTTTCAAGTAAAAGCTTAAGGTTCAACGAACATGTAGTATGTACCATTAATAACAAAACAAAGCTTTATACTTATATACTTATCTAGTAACACTGAGTCTGTGTTATTTTTTTCTGTTTGATATTTTTAGCGTCGAAGTGAAGAGTCAGCCGAAGATGAGGTGGATTACAAAAGAAGAGCTTCAAAGAGATTTGAACGAATTGTTGCCAGACAAAGATGTATGTGGTCCTATTATGCTCCATACTCCCATAAAAATCTATTTCGTTCGTTCATTCTCTCGTTCGGTTGTCTGTTTACTCGTTCACTCGTTCCCTCGTTCGTTCGTTCGTTCGTTTGTTCGTTTGTTCGTTCACTCGTTCCCTCGTTCGTTCGTTCGTTCGTTCGTCTATTGTATAAACCCGTTCATCTGTTTTCCGTTCTTTTCTACGCGCTTTTCTTCTTACTCGTCTGCGTGCGAGCGTTCTTCGTCTCATTGTTAGACAGCCCATTCGCCACTTTCTACTTATATGAACAGGTATAAGAGCAAATGTTTACCAAGGGTTTTTCAAGTCTAAATATATCCACCCTAAATGGCAATGTCCTGGTGTGCAAAGTAGTTCTTGGGTTTTGACTTTTGGAAGTCATGTTCATGATAGTCCACTTATGAAAAGCTCTCCCTCCTAAGTTTTCTCTGTGTCCAATGTTGCCTCATGCAGTGTGGAATATAGACTTGTCGTTACCAGCCGTCACGCTACTAATAGCACTCTGAATTATCTTATTACAGTATGAAGTCATTGTTCATCGGCTGAAGAAACTAGCCAAACACCGAAATGCACTTCTAGCGACTCCTTTTTTGCTTCGATTCTTACGTGAAATTCCATTACCAGGAATGGAAGATGTAGAAAAGAAGGTAGGTTCACATTATAGGAAATAAGCACGCATCTATGTGTTCTGGTTATCATATGGTTTTCTTATTGAATAATAGAGATCACTTCAGTCGTTTTTGGCGTAAACCATCGTCTTTCAAACATGAATTAAATTTAGAGTTTTTATGAATCCAGCTCTTATATTCCTGATCGGAAGATTTTGCAAGATTGTTTGAAGTGATGTAAAAGTCTCTGGTGATCTTGTGGTACGACGTTGTGCAAGTCTGATCGATGCGTGCTATATGTTGTTGTGTGTCTCGTGTAATCGCCGTTTTGTCATTTTTTTAACAGCTAAATGAGAAAGGAGAGGCTTTCGGAGAGGGTAAGTCAAGTTATTTAACTTCTGTCTGTTTTGAGCGCATCACTTGGCTCACAAACTCAACCAATTCATCTGCGATGTGACAATTGCGTGCAAAACAAAAGCCAATCGCGATTGTACTGACGCAACTTTCCCGCACTTGTCAGCCATTGGCTGTAAGTTTTCCCGCGGCAAGTTTATTTGTTTTCCCGTGCTTTTGATCGGTTGGTTTATTTGTTTTCCCGCGCTTTTGATCGGTTGGTTTATTTATTTTCCTGCACTTGTCAGTGGTTACATGTTTTTCCGCCCTCATTTGTTACTATCTAGACAAAATTTCTTGCGTCGTCCTTGGCGTCACCCTATTCTCTTCGCCCTATTCTCCCTATTTTTGGCGTCGTCCCTATTCTCTTTGTGGCTGCACTTGTAGTTATTACTTCTTAAAGTCCGTAATGTTTTTTTTTTTTCTGTATACTTTAGGCGAACGTAAAAGGGCCATCGCGAAAGTTACGGTCAAGAGAGGGTCAGGAAACGTAACCGTAAACGATGTTCCCTTCACTAAGTATTTCGGCAGAATGGAAGATAGGTATGGTATGAATCTCTAACAATTCTACGCTCTGGTCTGAAAACTCCCAATTCCCTGCTCCGTGTGAGATTTGACCCCAAAAATTCCATCGTGGTAACGCACTCTAGAGAGATTACTTTAGTATCTCTGATTGGTATTTCTTTCGGCCAGTCACTATACGGATCTCTTTAGCGCTACGTCATCGGTGGTCAAATACCAGTCCGACCTAGACTCCTCTCCAGTGTAGAAAGAATTCAGCACGTGAAGAGGGAGAAGTGTGTTTGCGTTTAGACTCCAGTTTGTGACAGATGGTCCTCTTTGTTGGTTTTAAAAATATCAAGGTTGTATTTTTGATTTTTTTTCGTCTACTTTTACCAGCTTACAAAGATGCAAGTGTTGTTCTTTTCGTACCAGTAAGGCATTTTATTGTTTGCCTCTTCCCTCGTCACGATTGGAATTTTTTATATATAGGAGTCGATGACTTGGAACTTGTCTGATTTCATTAATTTCCTTTTCGTTAATGTTCTAGGAAGCAAATCATGTGTCCATTCCTCACTGTTGGTGCAGTTGGTGAATATGATGTGAAAAGTGAGGTTATTGGTGGAGGACATTCGGGTAGGAGGCTCTCATTCTAGAAAGACAATGCCACAATATCCATGCGTTAGAGTTTCCTGCGGAGTTCATGGCTGTTTCATCGTAATTGACCCGGAGATGCCCACGAAATTGCTTTCCTCTAGCTTTCCTCTAGGGCTCACTCTAGCCAGCCAGCGGTTCATGTTTGGGTCACATGCGCACTACAAAGCCTCGAGTATGAGTGAAGACTTGAGTACGAGAGATCGAATGACACGAGTCGGCAGTCGTCGGCAGGGCGATCCTAGCTCGTTAACGTGACCCAACGTGAGCCTGCACGCAGGCTGGCTTGTGAAGCGATTGAATGGAGCAAGTACATTGGGTAACTAGAAACGACTGTAGTAAAATCCTCTTTGTTGTGCCTGTATTCCAAGAATTTTCAGTCGTTAGCGGGACTGCAATAACCTGGGACAACTCCGAAAGCGAGTTGATCAGCTTGTGAACATGAATATGAACATGAACATTTGTGCGTTGTACTGAAAAGCAAGAAATTCTGATTCTAATACTGAACGGTCCGAGAGAAGTGGCCTCCTCCTCTGTAACCGTCGTTAGATTAAGGAATGAACCAAATAACCTTAGTTGTTGGCGTGATTGTGAAAACCGATTGGTTCGACAATACGAAATTCTACAACTATTACAAAAATCGAAACGAAGACGAAGCGACTAAACGTACTATTTTTAGTCCAAACTCTGCGACTGCTGAACGACAACTAGCTAACCAACACGACCGATTCGAATATTAATTAGTTAAGACTTAAATTCAAGCATGCAGTGTTTTGTTAACCCGTCCCAACGGACGGCGTTAGTGTTAATGAACAAGCATTAGCCGGAACACCGATATTAGTTACACGTGATTTATTGATTTACTTAAATGCATCACATGTGTAATGCGTTATTTGCGGTTTTTTACTGGTCTTAGGTCAGGCTGGTGCTATTAGGCTTGCTATCAGTCGTGCGTTGCTAAATTTTGAGGACAGCTACTTGGAACCTCTTCAAAAAGGTTTGACAGAGTATTGATGTAGAAGCTTTGTAGATAACGATCTTTGACACATAATCGATACGAGCTGCGAAAGCTAGCGTTAGTGGCTCAGTTTGCTATCTCTCTAAACAAATAGAAATCAATGTCTATAACACAAAGGCTACTGGGGCCGAGCAGTTGTAAGTTCCTGTCAGAAACAAATAATTCAGCGTAAACACAACAAGGTTGTTAACCCGGAAGTAAGCCAGTTGGCTATTTACAAGCGTGGCCGAGAGTTGGACTCGAGTCTATCGGCAAACATCTCCAGCTTAGTGGTCAGAGTGGGACTTAACCCGCAACTTCCGGACTTTAAGTCCAGCGCTCTAACCACTTGGCCACGCTGCCTTCTCGCTTCCGCTACTACGCGTGAGTTGTTGGAATTTTACCATCACGCGACTGCGCAGTATTAGCCTGTTTGTGACTGACGTTAAACGATATTTGTTAGATTCGTTTTCCTCTTGTTTTTCAGCTCGGTTGTTAATACGAGATTACCGAGTCAGGGAGAGAAAGAAGCCTGGGCAGAAGAGAGCCAGAAAGAAGTTTGCCTGGTAACACACCAATTTTTTATTGCCACTCACACTACTTAGAAATACAATGCAGTTACTCACACTACTTGCAATTCTTCTTATATAATACGATTTCTTACGCCACTTATCATACTAAGCCTCCCTACTTATATTACTTACAAAACAATACAATTACTTACGCTACTTACAATATTAATACTTATACTCACTCACACACTCACTCATCCTCATCGGGCTTATGAGGACTCTTGAGGCCGGAAATACTTATACTGCTTACAATATAATTTTATTGATTCACATTACTTCCAATTTACTAATACTCACGGCACTACTTACAATACGATTACGTACGCAACACATTTAAAGATAGAAAAATGATAAAAAAAGAAACGTTACGAAAACTTGGCGATGAATTTCGAGACACTTTGGCGGTAAAAAAAAAGCAGCTTCAAATTTTAGCGTAGAGTCTCATTCAGGGCCTGGCATCAGGCAAGTTGACCAGCTGTCAGGATGATTTTGCCCATCTGGTTTGACCATCTAGAGGAAAGTTTTTCTTATAAAGAAGTTCAGCTAAAAAGTTTTGTCCTCCTGAGGGCCGGGTTGTTCAGAGCTCGGTTACGCTAACCCAGGGCCAGGATTAGCAAGAATTTTGATATCAGTTTTGTAACTTTTCGGTGAGGTTTTCTGTTGATATTGTTTGTCCTCTCGTTTTGAGCTTGTGCAAGCCCAAACTACACACAGCATTAGCAGTAAAAAACATTGTTATACAAGAAAATTAATACTTCGGTTAACTTTTAATTCTGGGTTAGCGTTGACCGGCTCTCGAACAACCCAGCCCAGCTCAAACGTTATTAAAACCCCTGAATCATTACGGCCAATCACAGTGCACGTGGTAACTGAGAGATATAACAAACTGTAAGATTGCGAAGGCTAAGGACAATTGCGAATAATTATTATCAACTATAAGCCATGTTTAGTGACATTTTGCCATGTTTCAACTTTCAGGGTTAGACGATGAAGAGCTTTGCTTTGTGACGTGAAGAGTACTGTTCGGGCGCCCTCTCCACACCAATTAATGAGTGAAAAATGAAACAAAGCAGAGACATGCGTGAAGAAATATACCCTCAAGCCTCGCCGGCCAGCAATGTCTCGCAAAATCCGATTTTACGTCCCACATGCTGTAAAGCTGTAAACTTGCAAGGAAGCCGGCCCCGTTTTGAAACTGAGGCAAATGTCCAATTGATCATAACTGTAAATACTAGGTTTTATTTTGAAGATATTTTGCAAAGTTAGGGTACATATTTAAATAAATCGTTAAAGAATTTATAGATTGTTCCACTTTATTTCACCATAACTGCCTGTGAGTGACCGTAGTTGTCATCATAGGAGTTTCCGGAACTCCCAATGGTTTTCGGCGTTTCCAAGCAACTGTCGATCAGCTTGGTTCCCAGGCGATCTCTTCCCTCCCAGAAGAGCGTGAATTACTTGTAAAGGCACTGGAACTCGGCTTCGAATTATCCTATTTCAGAGGTCGGTTCAGGTTTCAGTGTTTTTAAACAGGAGCCTTTAAATTAATAAATGACGTGTAAAGACTAAGAAATTGAATTGAATGAATAGGCGTATCCCTCAACCAAATCCCATGACCTCTTATCACTGATCAGAATGAAAATGACGACTGAAATTGCCGCCAAGTCGTGTGTGTGGACAGTGTCTGAATAGTTGAATTATTTGAGTATCCCACGGTTCTGGTAATAACTGGCAATTAGCTGTAAATGTATAATATTTTTCGGTACAAAATACGGTCATAGGACTCAAAACGAAGTGGGTCATCCCAAAATTTCACCAGCTACCAAACCATATATAATTATAATGACAATAATTAACATAAATAATTATAATGACAATAATACTCTTCCCTTTCCCATTCGTCCCACAGAAAAAACAACAACAACAACAACCAAAAACTGAAAAAAATATTTGCATTTTCTTGTTTGACTTTCACGCCAACGAAACTTTTTATTTCAGGCAGTTGACGCTGCCATAATAGTTCTGAATTTCATTTATCAGTGATCTTCAATAAAAGTGCGAAGATCTAGATCTGCCTAGAGCGTTGTCAGAGGAACAAATCGTTCGTCTACTCCTCTTTGCTGCTACATCTGTCATTTGCTATCTGTCAAATCACGTTCCAATGTCGCTTTTCCCTTCAAATGTGGGAAGGGCGGTGTTGAAGTCCCGCTTCCGCCTCCGCCTCCGCCTCCGCCCTCGCCCTCCCAACATTTGAAGAGGAGAGAGAGCCTGGGGGCGAGGCTGCATTTGAAGGCCTGGAAGAGGAGGCAGTCTTGTAATTCCAGGCGCGTCCGGTTACAGTGGGGCACGGCGGATGAAAAAATAGCCTTTTTTCTAGTCACAGTATTTTTTCCTGTTCTTCACATCCACAGACGTTGCACCTCACATCACATATAGAACTATGTAGTCTCGACTCTGCTTCTGTGGCAAGATTGTGTGACAAGCAAAATTTGTACGTACGAGATTTGGTAACGATGTTCTCCAGCTGTTCTACTCTCTTTCATTTCTAGACTCCTACCTGACTAGAGATAGATACATCGGCGTGAAAACGTAAGAGGTTTGATCAAGGGAGTAAGCTGCAAAATGAATGGAAAATCAGAATAGAGACAAAAGTGTAAAGGTATTTTGGGAATGAGGAAGACTTCCTTCCTTTCGTCTCCACCTGTCTTCCGGAACACGGAAACTGGCAGAAGTCCAGGTGCGCTTCAAAAAACACAGCAATAAGACATCGTCGAACTATTATTTTTGGGCTCGTCCCCTAAAACTTGTTGGTCACGTGTCTTGTTGTGATGCTTGATCACGTGGTCAGATTAAAGGCGGCCATCTTGATTTTCCGTGTTGGCGAAAGAGGCATTTCGAACCCCTTGTTTACTTTAATTTGCCATTGCTTATCAAGGGTTTTTGGCCTCTTATTTGCAAAAATGTCTGTAGTTGATAAGTTGGACGCCGCAAGACACTCAATAACGGGCTCTTATGTGGCCAAAGTGGTTTGCAAAGCTTCTAGTCGCGAAGTTATGGGACCAAAAAGGAAGCACTTAGATTGTAAGTTAACTGACTGGAAAGAAAAGCCTCTGAGATATTGTTTGGCGGAGTTAATGATCCTCTCGTCGATTTATTTTGCTCTCCAGATCTCACATCGTGCACACACCATGACAATGTGTCTATACCGAACTTGGCGGATTTAATTTTCGAGCGGTGTACAAATTCAAGCTGGGTTGTAGTTTTCAAAGCTGAGAGCACTTTCCATCACTTGATGTCCTACGGAAATGAGGTGAGTGTTGTCATGTTCGTGGCTGGGTATTTTCACTGTTCTAGTGGCCCTACATCTCTAATTAGCCACCTGCCTGGGGATGTACCAGTTTTGCAAGGGATCGAGTGAAATTTGTGTTTGTACCAGTATCCAATGTCACCTTCTAAAACAGACTGGCTTGGGTGTTGTTATCTTGTATAAACATGTCAGCATTATAATTTGTCAAGAGTTCGATAAATAACGTAAAATTGAATTTGTTAGCCATTGATATGCCGATTTTTTTTGTCGAGTCAAGCTTGTAACTTTAGTTTACAAGATGTATTTAAGCGAGATGACGACTTCATCGAGAAAATTAAATGATAGGTGTCCGTATGATTTCGCTTTTCGGTAGTTGAAGTTTTAGCTTGTCATACGAAATATCGTATAGCGTTAAATAGCCTGTTTGCGATATATTGTCAGTTTTAGGTACGATCATTGTTTTAAATAGGCAGGAAAGAAGTTGACTTTATTTGTCATACGCTCAGTAAGATGGAAGAGTTTGTATGTGTTTCCATCTTCTAAAATACGTGCACAGCACAATAGCAATTACGGTCAGTTCTCGATGATCGTTTCGCAAATGTTACAAGTTTATCGATCATCCACTTCGTTGCTTTCAAACCAACTTTTAAGTCAGTTTGACCTTGTGTTGGTTTTCTTGGATCATGATCAGTGTATATCATCCTTTTGACGAAAGTTTATCGCCTTTTTTCCATGAAAAATTCCGAAATACGCACCTGTATTGGTATCACCTCCCGTACATAATTAACATACATCTCACTGCATGGACGTCCGGCCTCTATTAATGACATTAATTCAACACCTAAAGGTGTCGTAAAACCCATGTTATGATGTATGTAGTGGATATTTTCTGAATAAGAAACATTTTGGATTTTTTTTTTAAATGTATGTGACAGGTTTTTTTGCCTCATGGAATCTACATGAGATCCTGATATGGAAATCAAAAATAGAAATTGGCCATCACTTTATCTTCGTCACATTTCAGCTGTCTGAAACAGAACATTCACACATTCAGAAAATGGGTGAGGTGGAGACCTGGGACTAGCAGGCTGTGACGATAGGTCAGCATATCTTTTGGGAATTGCCGCAATTTTAAAGGAGCAGATCACTTCAAAAAATGAATATTTTTTGTCAACACTAATAAAAACCTTGCACTAAGTTTAGCCACTCACCGAAGTGTCAGCCTCTAAAGTGCAGGTTTTCCTTATGAAATTCGTCTCAAAGGAAGCCCAAAATTCGAATATCATTGTTGCCATTTTAAACAGTACTCAGCCACCAGGCCGTGTTTTGTGACGTCATTCTGTCTGAGAGATTTTGTCCAAATGGATTCTGAAAAGCCTTTTAACTACCACTCTGGGTTATGGCTGCCCTTGAGCCATATTATTTTGAGCCAAACATGCTCCAAACTCCGAAAGGATAGCATTGAAGATAGTTAAGTGAATAATTGTGGGGAAAAATAGATTTTGCTGACCTTGTGAGGGATGCCAAGTCAGTGGGCAGGTTTTTCTCCTTCCCGCCAATTTTGAGTGAGACAGAATGATGCCATGTAAACATGGCCTGGCTACCAAGACAGTTTAAAAATGGCGGCCTCTGAAGTCGCTTCTTCCGTGACAAATTTCTTCGAGATAGCGAGCATTTCAGAGGCTGAAACTCAGGTGAGTGGAAAAGCTGAATGTTTACTTGCTATAGACAAAGACAAAAAAAGTAAGCTTTTTGGAGTGACCTCCTTAAACCAAAATTGAACTAAGCGAGTGTGTCTAATTTCTGTTATATTTTTCTTACATTTTTTGTTTTTGTTTTTATTTGATTCAAAAGATACATTGATATTCTGAATCATTCTTGAAAAGTTCTTGAATAGTCCTTGAGAAAAAGGTCTTATGTCTTCATGAACCATGCTGTAGTGACTCAAGATAGCCTAATATTATTGACTTAAATTCTTTTAAAAAGGCTTTCTCACCACCACCTACACATACATGTTAACCACTTGTAATCACAATGCTCTCTCTAGTAACACAGATCACAGTTGGATTGTAACGTGAAATAATACAACCAAGTTAAGCTTGTATCATCTGCATTGTACATGTATGTTACCAGACAGGTTGGTTAAGTGAAGCACATTTAACATCACAGTGAGTTTTTTTAAAGCTGACATTTTAAGTGTTATTGTTTCTTCGGCTATTGTTGTTGAAATTTCAGCTCTCTATGACAGTTACAGTACTTTATGTTTATCAACATCAACTGATACATGTAATGTAAATTAGCTGTAAGCATAACAGCACTGAAGACTTTCTATTCTGTTGTGTTGTGTAGAGATTTATACAGTACATGGCATCAAGAACATCAAACTTCAGTCTTGGCAACTTTCTCGACAAAAGTGGTGTTCAAGGTATGTACATGTACATGAGATCTATAGACGTCTGGGCTAGTCCATTAACACTGACCAGCTGTTATTGGAAACCCCTTAAAATATGTTTAAAGAACATTAGGTTTAGGTATTGCCTCATTTGTTTTCACTCTGTTATTGTTTGGATCATTGCCTGTGTTCAAAGTTTTACTGTTGTTTCAAGGTTATGACATGTCAACATTTGTGAGGAGATATGGAAAATATTTGAATGAGAAGGCTTCCTCGTACACAGAAATGGGATATGACTTCTGCCGACTCAAAAGAGGGTAAGCTACATTTGTTTACAACATGGCCATCTTTATGTAAATCCATTTTCAGAAGCAGTAGTCAAGTTTTCAAGTACAAGGCGTTGCTGATTTTGCCATCTTTTTCTAAAGAATCAGATGAATAACATAGAGAGTAGTCGGCTGGGACCATCAAGTACTGAATAGATGGTGATTTCTGCCAGCAGCTGGCTGCTTGGTGAATATATAATTATGTGCAAGTGTGGCAGACTGTTCTTGACAATCAACTTTAGTAAGCTTCAAATACTGCGTCCCTGGCTCAAACAAATTTCCATAGCAGTATATTGTTATTTATTTTTGTACTTCCAGGAAGGAGGAGGGTGTTTTAAGAACCATGGATGCTCCTAAAGTGAGTTCCTTTTAAAGCAGTTCTGTAAACAGAGTCACTGGTAATACCTGTACACTGTTACAGCTATATCAACAACAACAACTTTGTTTATCATTTAACTCTAAGATATTAGCTTTATGTACATGAAGCTACTCTTAAATTTGGATTTTAAATAAAGTTTATGGATGTAGGTAACACCATCTCAGTACAAACTGTCATGGCAGTTATAGTATATTTAAGTTCAGGACAGGTTGTTAATTAAACAGTAAGGTAACTCTTGCAATAATTTGTTTTTAATAAGACTGGAGGTTAAATGGACTGTCAGATTTTTGAATTAGCTTCCAGTCTTGTTATGTCTAATTGTAGGGCAGGAGAAGTGAAGGAAGAATTTACAAAATCATGTGAATATAAATCCTCAAAAAATGACAAGAATTCATACTCTAGCTGTTGTGTTTTGCATTCATCCATTTGATTCATCAAAATTCAAATCTGCTGTAATTTTTGAGATGCATATATGATAATTTTTGCTGCATCTCAATGATACATGTGCAGGTATGTGGCCATGTCAAAATCAATTTTTATTACTTTAAATAGTCTCTAACAAATTTGTTTGATCCAGCACTCCATCAGTGTAACTTTGTTCCTCTTTCTGTTTTTAAACAGCTCCTCAAAGCTCTCCCAGTCCTTCAGCAACAGATTGATGCCTTGCTTGAAGTGGATGTATGTGATCTCTTTAATGGTGTTTGACATTCTTTCATGAGGTGTCTCTTTCTCAAGTATTGCTACTTGACATTGTCTTGTTCCTTGTGTACCATTTCTTGACAAGGAAATTTGGTCTATACTCAATCTTTTTAAAGAACTAGGAATAGTATATTTTTTGCTAGGCTTACATGTGCAACAATGGAAAGAAAGAAGAAATAAATAAAATGACCATTAAGTTCCTGGGAAAGCCTAGCTACAAAGTAAAAGCCACCACATTAGTAATATCAGGACTGTGCTCTTGAAGCACCTGGGTGCCACAGGTGTCTAGCTTTGACTTTGGGCGACTGGAAAAACTCATTTTTTCATATAAGCTTAAGTGCTGGGCACCCAGAATTTCGTGGTTCGGAACCTTTGGGCTCCTCAAAATTTTTCTTAGACCACAGCCTTGAATATACAAATGGTGTGTGAAATTATCCACAATAAAAATGGGCAGTGCAGATCTGTAGACTTCCATCTACATTATAATTGCCATCTTTGATCTGTATCAATTCTGTAACATGAAGGTATTTAAAATTCTTCTTAAAAACTTGAGTGGCTTTTTTAAGACTCATCTGCATTATATTTTCAGATTAAATCAAGCGAATTGACTAATGGTGTGATAAACAGTGTATTTGTACTCTTATTCAAGGTATTTAATGCATACATGTTATAATATTTACCAAATCTTGAATATCCTGTGGGTTGAGAAAATATCATAATGTGTCAGTGGTGAACAGATCAATTATTTGCCAAACCCAAGGGCTGAGGCAAATATCTAACAAGACGCTGACATATCGCAATATTTTATGATAACCGAGTTCAATAAGCGACTAGTTTGTTTTCTAAATTTAAATCACTCTCTGACAGCACAGGGAAGCCAACTGCCATTTTTAACACAAAAGTATGAGCAGAATATTATATGTGGCAATACATTTGAGCAGATCATTATTTGTAGGCAGTTGTTACTGTATTTGCAGGTCACATGGTGGGCTCTTGGCCAATGAAAATGAAGAAAAAATACATCAAATGATAACTTATTTTAAGAGCATTTTATTTTTCCAACATTGTTGTTTTTGATAGTTTTATTTCCACAGAAAATATTACTAGTTATAATCTATCAAATATTTCCGCGCACGCACGAGTGGTCTAAACGCGTCACGTGACCAGATATTCCCCAATTTTCAAAACTGTGCGTGTTGCGAAAAATATTTGAAGGATAATAAACACAATAGCCGCCATTTACTAAATAAACAATAGCCTCCATTTGACTTTGAAAATGTGCTTGGATATTTGTCCTTGGACATTATCTGTTCCATGAAGCTAACAGTTTCCCGCGAGCTACGCTCTCAGAAAACTGTTTGCTTCTTGGAACAGATAGTGGCCGCCGATAAATATCCTAGCATATTTTCTCATCAAATGGAGGCTATTGTTTATTTAGTACATGTTTTTGCTGTCTATAATTACATGTAAATTACTAATTGTTTTCATTGTTCTTTCACCCCTTTTAGGACCTAATCAGATTATTTGCCTGCTATAATGATGGAATAATAAATTTGCTTGGTGAGTAGTCTCTTCCTGTTTTTAAAATAAAATTAATGTACAGTACAGGATCCGTGGGTATTCCATGAACAATACAGATTACTTCAAATAAAAAATACCTCTTTTTACTGCATTGGACTTGGAGCAAAAGCTGGTGGGGTCCTTCTCAATACTCTGCTTGTTACAAGGGCATCCTGCTACATGTACAAAGTAATTTTTGTTTTGTTGTTTTGTTTTGTTCTGTTTTTTTGCAACAGAGAAATACTTTGACATGAACAAGAAGAACTGCAAGGAGGGCCTGGACATCTATAAGAAATTTATTACCCGAATGGACAGAGTATCTGATTTTTTGAAAGTTGCTGAAGATGTTGGTTTTGACAAAGATGATATCCCGGACCTAAGTAAGGTAATGAGACCACGATTATTGTTTATGTGCCTTGTCTTCTGAATTTTATGATACAAAGAGCTAAGTTTGGAAGTGGTGAAAGTAATGTTATTTCATTTTGTGCGTGCAACTATCTATAAATTAGAAACTTAACGTAAAATAAAGAGTCTTTTTATGGCCTATGCTTCACTTGGAGTGAAGGACCTAAGTAAGTAAGTAAGTAAGTTAGTAAGTAATGTAAAATAAGCAGGAAATTTTAATGGGTAGTTTAAAACTTTGTTTTTTTCTCTCTCAAGGCACCTAACAGCCTCTTGGATGCCCTAGAAAACCACATGCAATCACTGGAGAAAGGAAAGACTACAACCAATCCACCAGCATCGAAGTAAGTGCATCCTGTAAGTGGTAACAGTAGTCTTTCCACTAGATTTTGTTCCAAAGACTGATTGATTTAAGAAATAAAGTGAAACAGTTTCCTGTGTTTCTATCAAGTTATAAAAACACAAGTGGAAGTTTGTGAGAATCAGAAATGCTGTATAGATTTTTTTACTGCTTTTTTGAGTTGGCCCAAACTTTTCTGAGTGTATGAGAAACAGAAAATGAAATCACTTGAAGTTGAATTTGCTTAAAATTACATGTTAATTGCCTTTGCTTGCACTATCATTACATCACTAAAAGAGTTCAAGATAGCCATAAAGAACATGAACCTTTAGGATTTTAGCGTTCTTTTTTTTTTATTTATTTATTTTTTATTTATTTATTTATTTATTTATTTTTATTTACCAATGACATACGTTACTTACATTAAAGTTACTTACAGAAGAATAAAATATCTACAATTAACTTACAATCAAAAATAAATATATAATTAGCTTACGATAACAACTCTACAATA
>Ga0126339_10000897_pt1 | contig 18585 bp, 6 predicted proteins | sample OrbTmetagenome_2_FD_92532 | JGI IMG/M metagenome (GOLD analysis project Ga0126339, IMG submission 92532) | Coral microbial communities from Petempiche,Puerto Morelos, Mexico - Orbicella T R C metagenome | ecosystem: Host-associated > Invertebrates > Cnidaria > Coral | place: Petempiche,Puerto...
CAACGACGCAACGACGCAACGAAGCAACGACGCAACGACGCAACGACGCAACGACGCAACGACGCAACGACGCAACGACGCAACGACGCAACGACGCAACGACGCAACGACACAACGAAGCAACGAAGCAACGAACGAAGCAACGAAGCAACGAACGAAGCAATAAACGAACGAACGATAGGACCAAAGAGATTCTCCTTTCCTCGTAAGCACTTACTTGGAAAGTGTCTTCAGCTGACTCTCTGGAACAGTATGGCCTGGTTTAACTGTTAACAGTGATGAGGATCGAGACAAGGGGAAGGCCGGCGGGTATTCCAGTTCTGAAATAAGATCAAGGACATAATCCTTGCCGGCAAGAGAGCAATGCCAGTCACTGCTCTCAAGATCAACGCTCCAGCCTTTAGGATCTTCAATGCCCCTAAATTAACAAGGAAAGCAATTTCTATCAGGTTGATTATGCTTTAGAAACTTGTAAACAGAACTTCCTCGTAAATAAACCTCGAAGAAGTCTAGTTTTCAATTCTTAAGTGATAAACATCCAAACGGTTTTCGATGCCATCTTGCCGGTCGGCAAAACGGTCAGAAATTACACAGTTTAAAAGGAAATCGGATGGCATATAACTTTTTTTTAAATATTAAATTTTGCGCAACTTATGAATGGCAATTTTACCATACTAGGTAGCAGATTGTATTCACCAAATTTGAAGGACGCAGCTGGGCTAGAAGACGCTCAGTTAATTCATACATTTGTCTATAGTCTTTTTCCGCGAACCTCGTCTACCCAGCCAAACTTACAGACAAATGTATGGAAAATTTGACAAATTAAGCGTGCGTCTTCTAGCCAAACTACATGCTTCAAACTCGTTGAATACAATCTTCTACCAAGAACTTTAACGTTGCGATTCACAACTTGTGTAAAATTCAATTTTTCAAAAAGTTATTTGCCATCGGATTCCCAAACAAACACTGTAATTTCTGACAGCTTTGCCTACCCGTCAATACAAGAACCAGACAATTTCATCCTCCTAACTGGTAGTACAAGACATCATCCGGGAGTGGTCACAAGTATTAAGATTTTGATTTTGGGACTAACAAGAGTAAAACATTTTCACTGTTTCATCCCCTTCTATTTATTATGATACATAACACGAGATCAAAACAGGTAAACCCCTTTCTTTAAAGGGAGAATTACACAAAAGTAACTTTTAAAACTGAATTGAAGTTATTTTCACCTGTCTTTTAGAATTAACGCAGCAAGTTCTTCTCCTGTGGTACAAGATTCAACTTCTGCTGTCCTTCTTTCTCCTGTACAAGAGACACAAAAGCTCTATATAAACGTCTGGCAAGCAAAAGTCATTACTGACTCATTAGTCATCCGAAGTAACCGATTACAAGACGTTTAGCTGCCTGAGAGAAATTCGAAACTTTCACGTGAGGTTGAGCATAGCAGGAAGAAGGCTGCTGCGCGGAGTTTTGAGAGGCCGACTGATTCTAAACTAGAAGAGACTGAATTTGATCTATACTCAGTCGTTATCATACAAAATTAACAAGCAATACAGAATCGGGCATTAGTCAAGAACAATGTGCTCATACCATCAGGAAAGTGGCATTCAACAGCCATGTTGGTCCTCAACTTTGCTGCTTGCCATTCTAACAGAGTGGGAGGGTGTGATCGTGCCACAGAAGACCCATTCATGTCCCAACACAGCATCTTATGCTGGCAATAGCTTTTATAGCCGTTGAATGCTTGGTCTGAAGCGTACCTGAGGTGAACGAAAATCAAAGAGTTTTAAGCTTCACAACGATAACCAATGAAGACTTTACCAAGGTTGGCGCGTAAACGAGACAACTGAGAAAACTTCAATGTAAAGGTCATAAACACCAAAACAGCCTCTCGTTACGCGCTGATTACCCTCACACAATGCAACAAGCCCCAAAGATAATTAAATTCGTAGTCTGTTTCTGTCCCTATTTCAGGCTATCAATGCCCACCGAACGACTGTTTACATACACATTTCATTGGTAAGAGGAAAAAATGTTCTCCTCAGAGAATTTGCAAGAAAATTTGCTCAGAGAGGATAAAAAACTAAGGGCAAAACGTTGCGGGGATTTTCGCATTCTTGACGATAGCGCAATGACGTCAGCTATGCTGATAGTCTATTCTGACATCGAGCCTGATCCACGAACCACCTGGCCACGCCCCTGCAGTTGGCACTAACAGCAAAATTTCTTAAAATACCAGCTTACTTGAGTAAGTGCTTGTAGAGTCTTGTTGATGGGGCGAAACAACACAAAAACAGCGCCAAAAGAAGCCACCCTCTTTCATTGCTTGCATCAGAATTGTTTCCCCAAGTTTGGTTGCAAAGATGGCAGAACATCTCCTCACGTAATTCGGGCTTGAAAATGCCCTAAAGAGGCAACAACAAATTGTACACGTTTTATGAAAATCAAGAAACCTATAGTCCACTCTTAACTTACTTTGAACACAAACTATTCTTTTAGTAAAACCCAAGAAAAGAGCCCAGGCATATATTTCCCTTTGATTGGAGTACTGACTAGTCTTCTTCTTAACATTATTAAGATCGAGAAACGGTTTCTGGCGGTGTTTTCTTGGGCCAAACACAAACCAGCCACTTAGCCGATTCAGCTTACATGCTGTTATAACAAGTAACTAACCATCTGGACCAGGTAGTTTCCAACAGCAAACTCTTTGACACCAGTAATGGATTCATCATCCATGAATCGCATAACCTGTATTGACAGAGCAAAGCCATGTTAATCCACATTTCTTGTGTCTTAGCAATTGAAGGAGAAAGAGGAAGAGCAGTCCTTGCTCGGTTGAATTCTGATAACACTTAACACTTTGCTACAAACAAAAAATTTACGCATAAACAACTGATTGGTAGTTTTCTTTCTGGAATACAACCACACTTGTAAGACACTTTAAATATCATTATTTACACATATAGACATCAACAGATTATATAATTAAAGAATCCTTAAGTGCTAATATACTGACTAAATTCATTACGTTGACTTGATTTTTCAGGCAGTAAAGCATTAAATCACTCCCTACCAGCTGAAAGAGACCGATAGCCATCACACTGTCTGAATACTTTATAGGCAGCAAGCTGTTTCTTAACGGCGCCCGTAGCATTCGCCATTGGTGTTCACTCTACCAAGACAAAAATTCATACAAACTCTCATGAATTACAGGAGCTCAGTCGCGGTATTTCAAGTTATTTTGGCCAGGTACAAAATTACCTTTAAATTGAAGGAAACCTGAAAATGCTACTTTACAAAAATAGACAAACACCAAAGAGATAATAATAAACCATAAAGGAACAAGGATGGTTAAAGATGGAGAGGATTAACACGGATTACAAACGACGAACTTGAAAAATTTAGGCTAAACTTTTCAAGATGCAAAAACCATGACGCAGCTTAAGATTGATGTTGTCTGTGCTAAATGGTTTTGGTAACAGGAGGAGCACGGAAGTCACAGTATAAATATATTGTTTGTCTGCCTGAACAGGCTATGGCCCAGATATATACTACACGTGAGTAAATAACGGAAGCTTTCTATTCAACTGAAAATTTATGGGTAAAGGTAACGTCTGCATACGAGCTAAGTTGTCCATCTGACCGGCGCTAATCTCCAGTTTCTGTAGCATTAAGCGACTATGGCTGCGACTATGACTTTTATGGCTGCATAACTGCTTGTACAACTGCTCTCCCAGCACATCCACATCACATTTACACCAGTAACATAACCAAACCATGAAATACCACTATGACAATCTTGTTTATCGGGTGCGATTGTACTGATCAAGCATCAAAGCTGACACAAATACAATTTCACATCATCTACGGATGTTATGACTGGTAAAAGTGATATCTGATACAGCTATCGCCCACCGACATCCGTATCATTCTGTTCACAGCATTTTACAGCCGTACTGGGAATTCCACAGGCGATAACATCAAGGGCCAACATCCGCGTGAAATATAAATAACCCTAGTGTACGTGCTATAACTATTTGTGACACTCGCAACAATATCTGTTCAATTTCCCAGCCAATAGATATCATCACAATGTATTAAAAATAAGCATTTTCAACAAGACAACACTTCAGGAGCTAGATTTAATCTGTACCATGACAGCGAAACTGAACTGGAGAGACCAAATGGAACCAGCCAAAATCGGCTTTAAGTGTGTAGCTGATATAAATCAATGAATAGTTCAAGGTACATGTATTGAACAACATGGTCTTGCAAGTACCGGGAAAAGAAGAAGATAATATTATCAAGTTATTGTTAACAATAAGTCGAATCCATCCTCAGGAACACCGCCATACTACAGATTCGTCTACATTACGTACAGTTCACTTAGCCATAGTTAGTAGAGGGGAATGGTTATGAAGCCCGGCAAACATCAAAAGAGCAAACAAAGATGTCAAGCTTTATGTTGGAAGGTCCACGACCATGCACAATATTTTGTTTTGCGTTCATGCACTATGCATGATTTACGTAATCAACACATTTCTGTTGGTTAGTTCCTCGGTCAGTAGTAAACAACTATTGTGTTTTGTGCACGGTCAAGGCCAAAAAAGAGAACAAAAACATACATTAACAACAAAGAACTTTTTCGAGTTTCACAACCATTCCCCTCAATTAACTATGACTTAGCGCGAGAGACCAGAATTCATACTAATTTTATCTAAAACCTAGTTCACGCTAGCGACATAACGAACTAAGTGACATAGCCAACTAAGGAAAAAATGTCTTTATGTCAAAGTTCGCATTACCGACTTACGCGATGATGTCGTTATGTTATTATATCGCTAGTGTGAAATAGGCCTAACACGGACACCGCCCTAATACGTGCACAAAGCTCTGACCAACTGTCCGAATTAAGGAGGGCCTCGATTGTTTTTGAACTCGATTCTACATTGAGTACACAGGCGACATATTTGTACCTGAAAATGTTCCTGAACGAACTTGGAGAAAGGAAAGTCATTAATATCATCTGGTAGTTTTGATGTTGCATACTCGTGCTTTATGACATCTCCTCTGTTTTCGTGAACTGAGGATCCGTGGGTCAAGGACCAGCCTGATGTAGGAAAGAAGTCAGTTTTAAACTTGTAATCACATTTCGTTAGATGTATGTAATAATCAAACCCACGATACCGTGTTTTACCACATTTCCAAAAACAAAAAACAAAAAAAAAACGAGAGCTGAAAATTTGATGTGGGTATAAAACACTTTATACCATGCCATAGAAATACAGCCAATCAGATATTCTCAATCAACACTAAATCCAAACACCGTCGCGGTCATGATTTCGCACGTTTAAACTGGATGGATTATTGATGATTTAAGCAATATAGAAAATATTCAGTGATGTGACACATTCCCAAGCCCTGCCGTGCTTAACGTAACCTATCTTGCACATTACCACTAACTTAGTTCTTGCCTGCTGCGTTCTGTTTTTCAACCAAGTTATGTCACTACCTCAGAACTGGTCACGTGACATGTTCTTGTTGCAATATTTGTTTGATTTTTTTCAAGTTTCGTTCGTTAGCATAGCAGTTTTAAATACAAAGACACTAAACTACAGTCGTCTATTTTACTGCCGTTAACCTTTCTGTGGCAGTGCACAGGAAAACACCATTTGTAAAAATTACTGGCTGGTCTCAAGTCTATATTAATACTATGACGAAGAGCACTGCAGATCATTCTACACCCATAAAACAATGGCTGTGGGAGCTTTTGAATGAAGTTTACTGAGTTTCCTTTACATCGTTATTTCCAAAAGTGGAATCAATGCTGTATTATAATCTAGATTAAGAATGAGAATGATGTGGACTGTGGAAATACATTTAGAATGAATTTCGCACTCTGGACTCTTCGTGGTTTGTTCCTGTGTGATAGTTGTCCTCTTACCTTGAATGTTGGCAAACACCAGTGCCAAATCTGCAGGGATTTCAAGATGAGTGACATCTGTCACAATTTGCTTTTCAATTTCCTGTGATGAAAACGAAACAAAAATTAACATGAAATAATCAAATGATGAGTAATTGCGCTTCGGCCATTTTGCTATTCGTGTAACTTGATCTCAATTTGGTGGAAAGTATTGGTGCTGATTATTAAAAGCCGAGAGGACTGAAAATTTGATTAAAACCTCATTCCAAAAGAAAAAAAGCATACACAGTTAACTTCCTGGTTATGAGTCATCCGTCTCATGTGTCTGTCTCGTTTGTCCATCTATCTGCTGGTAATTTGTCAGTACATGTCTGTCTGTCTGCCTACTAATTCCGTCAGTCAGACAGTCAAATAGTCAGTAATTCAGACAGTCAGTCTATGCGTTAGTCCATGCACCAGCCAGTAGCGTAGTTCCATCTTTCTGTATGTAAACCACACACAACCCGCACTTCTTCGATTCGCTCCGACGAAGGGCTAACGCTCGATACGTCGGCTTTCGAATCTCTTTACGGTGGCCAATTCACATTATCAACCCAGTTGATAAAACCAAATTATCTTGTTATACTCCCCACCGACGCGACACCAGTTTCTTTAGAAACTTACCCCCTCTATGCGTTAGTTAGTCAGTCAGTTAGTCAAACAGTCAAACGGTCAGACAGTCAGAAAGTCAGACAGACAGTCAAATAATCAGTAATTCAGACAGTCAGTCTATGTGTTAGTCAGTTAGTCAGACAGACAGTCAGAAGGTCAGTCAGATAGACCGACAGACAGACAGTCAAACAGTCAGTCAGCCAGTCCCCAATTAGCTCAAAAGGGAGTTCTCGATAGCACCTCTAAAGCTAATATTCTATACTTACTGCTACTTCAGGAACATTTCTAATTTCCACCGTTTCCTCAGCTGGAGGAGGATCAGCCACTGCTTGCGTCTCAGTGGCATTATTGCGGCTCTCATTCTGTAGCTATACAAAAACAGAAACAGAAGAAGAATCACTGAAAGCATAAACTACCTTAAAATCACACGGTTCAAAACTTCTCTGGTAACAAGAATGTTGAGGTCTAATAAACAAGAGTGTTTTGCTCTTGTTTTGTTTGGTTGGCCCACAAACAAGCGAGGGTTCAAGTTAGTCGTCAATTTGCCGTCCTTTGCAAGACAACAATGTGAAATGACCAAATTTTGCGTTGTCTGGAGAACGTGAACACCCGACGGCTAATTTTTAAATTTTTATTTCAAATTTATCGCTGTGTCCCGGATTTAGTTTTGCGATAGTTTTGACAGTGATAAACAAACTAAATGACTTTAGAGTATCGCGAGATTCGTGGGTAAAATATAAATCCGTTTTTTAATCGACGTTGTCCTCGGCGTCACTGTCGTGGTTTCGTAAACTCCCTAATAGTTCAAACTTCATAACGCTACTAAATCATGAACGGTGGATTATTATCGGTAATGCTCTTGAAAGACAGGCTAATCATCACTAATTACCACACAAGAATAACGATGACTTGAAAATTCTAATGTGGATAAATCAACAGACCAACAGTACAAACGAAAAACCAAACAAGATATAGCATTTGCTTTCACTCGCACATCAATGCCTCATCAAGATCAGTGCATGTGTGAATGTACCCATAATGTAAAACTAGACTCGACTCAGACGAACTTCTTTGGATTTAACTTGTTAGAACATGCCAACTGAATCAAGTTATATGTGATATTTTCTTGACTAGATAAAACCACAGTAATTATTATTACATTTGTATTATTAAGTACAACCAACAAGTAAACATAAAGTCTAATCTGTGCAATATGAATAATCACAATCTCGTCAATTCACAGACGCTAAAATACATCAACAGAAAATAAACACAAAAACCAGAGTGATTTTATGGTCTTTCATATCAAAGCTGCTAATAACAACTTGACTTCCAAGGCTTAATTAAAAGTTAACACCGGATCCATACAGAAAAACATAGGATAGATTCAATAATTGAGTGGAGTGGTACAAATGAACACAACTTGAAAAGGCAAAGGCGATAATAAATTAACAATGCAAGCAATTTAAATCCCAAAAAGACAGTTCAAAAGGAACTACACACAAACCCTTCTCTGAGATTATTTAGCTAGAAAGGTTAATTTCAGTCATACAAAACCATGTATGAAAATAGGACTACAAAACTCAATAGTATTTGAATGTAGGAATTGCTTAATTACTATGTATAGGTGTAAAGATATGCTTCACTGAAGCCAAGTTCATAGCGCATGCAAGCTCTAACTTTCATATTTAAGAAGTAACTGGTAAAAACATTGAGCACTTAATCATCACAAATTTTGTCTAGTTACTGTGGTAAATACCTGCAGCTCAGTGGCATCTGAAACCTTCCTTATCACCATATAGAAGCTTTGTTTATATTATCTACCACACATTGCCAAAATACCTCAGAATTTCTTGTACAAACGTTTAAATTTTGTGAAACGTTTGTTCATGAACAGTGGCGTTATCACTTCAGTTCTACGAAACGAAACATTTCTAAACAGTCCTAATCTTAGTTAAATGAAGGAAAATGTTCCGTTTTCTCTGAAAATTAGGACAAACAATATGTGAGCTAATATATCTTAAAGGTGCTTCACACCATAGGTTTACTTACTTCAAAATTCATAAATGATTCCAGCTATTGTTTAATCCCAACAAAGTCAATTCGTTTTCATGTGTAAACCATAGAAATCGGTCCCAATGGAATTTGCTTCATTGATTTAAAAATCAGCTTGACTCGAGTAGCATACTGGCTTCTAAACATTTCGAGTTGTTTCAGGCTAACAAGAGCTAATATTACTGACTATGTTCAATAATGACAGTTATTTATGTAGATGAAGTCATCAATAACAATGGAATTTGACACTGTTATGCTAATGAAGAAGGCAGCTATCACCAGCGTGAAATTTATTCAAAATACATATTAGTTTACGATATTTCTGTTAATAACTCATGCTTGTGATAATGGTCAAGCCTTCACATAATTTGAAACTACATGCTACTTTTCACATCACGTTAAGGATACTGGCAAACCAAAGCATCTATCAAGACTAACACAATGCAGGACACCAGTGCAAATGACACCAGTTGTCAGCTATTCGGTAAACAAGCTAACCTCCTATGTAAATATTCTGTTAATATTCTCGTCTTTAACTTTTTAACCCAAATAGTGAGTTCATAAGAAGGGATTAACAAGATTAAATGTACGCTTAGAATTAGTTGGTGTTTCCCATTTGGCATGGCACAACAGGACGGAAATGAATGTAAAATAGTCCCTACTAGTGCAGACTAAACTTACATTTCATTGTATTATAGAGAGCGAGAGATATCTGAATACACGGTTTTCTGGCATTGCAGTCTGAATATCCAACGCTATCCAGACAACCCTCTAAAGACAGGCCAATACAAACATTCTTGAAATGTCTGGAAATATTCTATTCCACGGCAAGTTCCAATTTCTTTTCTTCTTAAAAAAAAAAATTATTAAAGTATTGAAAATGGAGCATAAAGGATTAATTAGAGAAGTTGTATGAAATAAAAAGTACATATAGCTGTTATGGTAAGCTACCAAATACACAATTATATCCAATAATAACAGCATTAACATAAAAAGAAATAAAATACACGTTCTCCTAAATTTATAAAATCCTCAAAACAAGCACTAACAAATATATGAACAACGAAAGCTTGAGAACAAAAAAAGACAAGGCTTTAAGGATCATCTTCATCATCAATACCTACCTGATCATGAGTTACAGTCCATGTGTGAGTCACAAGCACCCCCATGAATTTATAACATGATGAATTCTCAAGCTTCTTATTACTGTGCGCTCAGTTCCATTCATAAAAACTTTAATTTCCCTTCAGCACAAGTATTCAAAAGAACGTACTGGTTTCTTTGAAACAAATCCTACCAATTGGCAGTGTCGATTCTTGACATGAATGTCACTTAACAGGTTCAGCCAATCTTGTGAAAGGTAAAAAACCGTTTTCCTATTTCACAGAAACACAACTATATGCCATAACCCTGGACAACCTGATCATGTATGGATCAAGCAGCAACATTGCTTCAAAATCAACAAAAAAATCATCCAAGTTAGTTTGCACAAAATTTCTTTTTTTTTCTACAATGTAGCTCTAGGAGACCTGACGATGTGTCTATAAACTTGATTATTGCAACTCAAAAACCTCCATAGCTTCTCAGCTTAAAACACAGTATAAATGAGAAACAAGCTCCTTTATTAAAACACAAATTATGAACCAAACACAATTATAATTACCATAAATGCCTATTTCATTGTCATAACTTGCCAATCTTCTTCAAGAAGCATGTCCAAAATAGATCAATTTAACCAATTATAAAACATCAAGCAAAACAGCACTATTCAAAATGCAAAAACAACACAGTGATATAACCAGTTCAATCTCAAATACTGTCTTATAAAAAAGTGTTCCTAATTTTTAGTTCTCTTATTATTAAAAAGAATGGCAGGCATCAATCTGTTGGAATGACAGACCAAAAATAACCAGCTGCCTTTAAGGTGTTTAAATAACACTGGCAATGTATCAACTATATGACCTAATTTATATTCAATTTCTTTTCTTAGGTAAAATAATAAATAATGAATAGGAATTGTCTGACCACATATTTAGGACCTGATAAAAGTAAAAACTGCTTGCTACACAGCTTCAGGGGCTGTTCATACATGACACCACAAGACACACAGAGAGACTAATCGTCAACCTAAGTGTGCACCATCACATGTATTTTATTGTATATAACTTTATTTATATTATTTTATTTGTATTGCAGACGATATAATTTAATATTAAGTATACAGAACTTTTAGCATTTGAAAAACAGGGAAAAAAATATCCACATGAATGTAAAAAAGAATAATGGCTTTACTTGCACGTAAGAAATTGCAGGGAAAAATGTGAGAAACCTCTCTCAACTTGACGTACTTGATACATGCAGTAAATTTAAAGAAATTCTAATTCATTTTAAATAAAGATAAGCAGGTCCTCCTGACCAAAATTATATTTTTTTGCTGCTTGCTGCATGTAAGAGAGAGATATAAAGTAAGAATTCCATAAATAATTTATTATACATGCACACCCAAGTATTTAACTAACAGTCATGTGATAATTTTGTATAGCACTGGTATTGCTCCAGAAAATCTCCATCCCCCCCCCCCCCCGACAAGGTCTTTGGATTTGCACCTCCCCCCACCCTGAAAGAAAAAACCCTCTAGAAAAGCCTTTTTAGTTTCATACTTTCCTTTAAACCTTCTGGCCTTTGAGACCCAGCCCCCTTAAAATTATCAATGATCTTTTATGGGGTGGGTGGGGAGTATTTTCTGAAACTGAAAATTCCTGTTTTCTTTTCCAGATTTCTTGGATTTTTCACATTTCTGATTAAAATCACTTTTTCCATGGTAAATATCACATTTCAAATTTCATGCTACTTTCATTCCACACTCTGTAATTCACTAAGTCACATTTGACTCTTGACAATCCACAATAGGCCACTTCTGAGTTACCTTGTGCCTCTGTTTCAAAACGAGTCTTCATGTAAAACCTTTCATGAATATATATGAAAATAAGTTTGATTTGCATGAAAATGAACCTGTAGGCAGAACTCATTTTCATATGAATGGTAATTCACACAAAGACTTCTTTTGATACAGAGGTGAAAGACAACCTGGAAATGGCTGATTATTTACATTTCCCATCTCGTTCTATATATAAACAATAGCCTCCATTCGGCGCGAAAATATGCTTGGATATTTGTCCGCAGACATTATTCGAGAAGTGAACAGTTTTGCGAGAGCGTAGTTCGAGGAAAACTGTGTGCCTCGAGGAACAGATAATGTCCAAGGACAAATATCCGAGCATATTTTCGCCCAAAATGGAGGCTATTGTGTTTATTATTCTTCAAATCTTTTTCACAAGAAAGAGGTTTTGACTCTTTGACTCTGGTTTTGAAAGAGAATAAAATGCAAGGTCTAGTGCAACAGTAAACAGTATTGTTTGATTGATCTTCATACTGCACGCAGTGGCGTCCGTATGTTCAACTAACAATATCTTCATACACGCGCAGTTTTGAAAATTGGGGAATATTCTTGGATATTCCCCAGTTTTAGCTGCGGAATATTCGGTCACATGACATGTTTAGACCAACTGCACACAAGCGAAAATATTTGTTGGATTATAAACATGTATAATTTTAACATTTTACGTAGTACACCCAACAGCTTACACTTTAAATCTCACACTTCACCCAAATGTTCATTTGTATGAGGCCCGAAGATCAATCAAACAATACTGTTTACTGTTGCACTAGACCTTGCATTTTATTCTCTTTCAAAACCAGAGTCAAAGAGTCGAAACCTCTTTCTTGTGACAAAAGAGGTTAAACCTTCATACTCAGTAATTTTCAGACGCACTAGCAAACATTCCCAACAAAGATGAGAGGACATGCATGTACATAATCCTCGCTGCCTTGTGTTACAAACAAGGTAACCAACTTCTAAACGACTTTTTAATAATTTTGTTTGCTAGCTAGTAGCCCCTGGAACAATTGAACCAGTATACTGATCTCTTCCCACTAGACTTTAAAAAATATTCCATTGAGCCTTACTATGAAAATGTTATTTCTCATGTTAGTACATTTTTTTATCACTCCTGCTACAAAGTTTGATAAGCAGAGTTGTTGAACTGGATGTGAAGGAAAGCACTTAGTGGCTGACTGTTGACTAAAGATAACAAAACAGTAAAATGTAAATATTAGTTATTAAGCATCTCTAACTTACCTTCAGAAATGTTTTCCTCTGTTGCCTCATCCTGTGAACTGCCTGAAGCAGGATAAATCCCTTTCTTGCCTTCAGAAATTTCTTCCTGTGTTTAAAATGAGTGAAGATGTGATAATATTAACATATATAAGAGCTTGGAGAGAACTCAAAATGAAAGCAAACTTCTGCAAGTGACCTAACAGCTGTCCCCACCTGCTTCTACATTAGCAGCATAATTTGAAAATGTAAAATGTTAAATTTTGTTCACTATACTACATGTCCACTTGTCTTTCCAAACAAAACCTTGTTTTAATACAAAACACAAAGTTTAATTTCATTTTAATTTTTGACAACTTTTTGACAGCCTTCTGACGACTTTACTTTCCAATGGCCAATCAAAATGCACCACCTAAGTAGGTATGGAGATGTTAAGCACACTAGTCACTTCACTGTAACCTTTTGCTAAAATGTTGTTAAGTAACAATTTTATACGGGAGAAAAACTAACATTTCAAAGTATAATCTCAGTACATCAGATCATATTGGGCTATGAAAGTTGCAAGAATTAAAAATAATTATTGCCAAGGAGAAATGTCTGCATTTACATATAGGTCACCAGTTAATTAATGCGTATATGAATTCTCTCAACTAATAAATAGGATATGCATGGAAAAACTAAAGAAGAATTTTGTCTTGTTTTATCATCCCTATCAGGGTACAGAGAGATAAAAGAGGAAATACAAATTTTAAAATGTCAGGTTATATCTAATACCTCTACTTGGTAGCAAATTAAGATATACTATGTACCTTTCTAGAAGGCGTCGTGTGTTACTTTGGATCACAATAGCTGCCTTTTTCATCCTAAGGTATTTGCTATTCAGGTAGTATCCACGCATCTATAAAGAAAAGTCACAGCGATAGGTAAGGTCCGTTTAATTATGTCTGTTAGCTGAACGATCATGATTCCAATATAATTATAATTACAATTTGAATTTTAACTACTCATCAACTGACTGTGAGCTCTCTATGAGAAAATCTCAAACCAAGACCTTGCCAACACTGACCGAGCGAATGCTCGGTCAATACTGCAAGGCTGAAGTTTGAGATTTTCCCAGAAAGACCAAAACATTTGAGGTTAGTAAGTTGTTAATAATATGGCTAGTTGTTTTGTTTTTGCAGGTGCATAATCGGCCTGTGGGCATTACAGAAGAATAATGCCCTGGAATCAGAGCATGCAAGCCAATCATAGTGCGCATTATATCGGCTACAAACACAAGCTGCCATATAATAAGAACATGTACGGGAACATGCTTAGTTATAGCATAGAGCACCTGAACTAGGCCTGTAAAGTAAAGGCTTTCTAGTGTTGCACTACTGTAACAGTGGTCCACTCTCCAAAAACATGTGCAGTCTTGAAACAAATAAAAATTTCAAAAACAATACAATATTTAATGAGGAAGCCACATGAACCTTAGCTGGTTTCATGCTGGTCCACTATCCTGGCTGAATTGGAATTAGGAGTGTTGGTTGCACTCAAACAATGAGTGAGGCCCAAATTCAATATTTATTTTTTCCATTTTAAATCTCTCTCAGCATGACCTAATACTAACCCTAGCTTGAATGACAACTGCCATGCGATTAAGCTTGGACATTCTTGCATCTTCCAAGGCACCATGAAGATCCTCATTTAAAAAGACCTGGAAAAATTAAATTCAATATTTAATAATTATTATAATCAAATGCAGTCATTTAAATGAGTGAATAGTTAATCAGGTTAGCAACAACAAGCTTAAAGCAACCTGTTTCAAGTCAGCAGTCCTCCATCCAAGCGTTCAGATTTGAATAGTACGTCACTGATACAGAGGTTTCATTAACATTTTCAGCAGGGGGGGCGGGGGGGCAACTGGTTTTCACAGGCAGGCAAAACTTGTTGAGCTGAACTTCTTTATTATGAAAAACTTTCCTCAAGATGGTCAAACCAGGTGGGAAAAATCATCCTCACAGCCACTCAGTTTGGCCAGTGCCCAGCCTTTAATGAACCCCCTGAACACTGATACCTCGTGGTGTGGTGCTGCGAACTATCTGAGTGTTTAGCAGTTTAACCAGGGTTATTTTTCCATATGTAGCACACATTTTTTGCTAGTTTTTCCTACTTGCAGTACATGTCATAATAAAAAATCTCCAAACTGTTTCCAGTTTTGTTCAACTGTCCTTCAGATATACATGTACCTACCTAATAGGTAATAATATTGTAATTTTCTGAGAATTTTAGCTGTTAGAAATTATGTTTTATTTTATCTTTGTTATTTTATTATTTTTTCCCCACCTTTGACAACCACCACTTCTGTGAGTTAGATTAGTTAGCTGTAATTGTAATTTTAGGGCTTGCAACGTTTAGTTTTAGATAATTGAGTTGTAATGCGCATGTGAACATATCCACATGGAATTTGCGCACTACAAATTCTTCATTATTATTATTACTAATAGAAGAATTCAAATCTAAAATGTATAATTTAATAACCAATTGAGTTTAACACAACTAACCTTTGTTTTGCCAAACTGGTAACTTGCAGGCTCAACTCTTTCAATGAGATGAAGAATTCTCGACACATTCTCCCTTGGATTTGGACTGCCCAGATCAAGATGTGATGACAAACAAGAATACCTAAAAAGTATTGCACAAAATGATTAATGAAAATTTTTTCCAAGTGAAGAAAAAACATTGAAACAGTCAGAATATTGATACTGCATATATACTGTGTATTATGCAATGCTGAAACTTCCAAGGTTCTCAACACTTCTCCCCACCCATGGCTGCTTAAGCTTAAACTCAACAGTATTAAGTCTATCTATTAACTAATAATCTATAAGTGATACATGTTTGATAATACGTAGTACAATTGGATTAATTATCAATTACAAAGAGTAAGAAAAAATCTCTATTATAAGGTTAAAGCTGAGGGTGTCTTACATTTTTATGAAGTCTGCATACAGATATCTGATGGGATAGCCAGCTTTACGGATTTTTACAGTTTCCACAATTCCGCAATACCTCAGCTGTTCAACAACAAGAGGAATCTCAAATTTTCCTGCAGTCTGAAAAAGAATGATTTTTTGGAAAAAAATACTAAGTATTGTAGAATGGGCAAAAACTAACAGAGTACAGACATGATAAAAAAATATCAATTCGAGACGACAATTTTTTTTTTCTAAGGTTCTAATACACTTTACAAGTACCTTGGTGCTGTTTGGCTTAATACATCTGACAAAGAAAGGGTTGCAACTACAAGAGAATAACAATTACAAGAACAAAGTGAGAAAGGCTGAAATTAAAGGAAAACTATTAATTACTAATTAAGAGTTATTAATTAAGTACCAGTGCATATTAAAGGAATTAAGTAGTTTGAAACATTGTGGCCCTTTCAAATAAACAAACACATATTTACAATGTAAATTAACAGAAACTTGTTAAAATCCCAACTGGTTGGTGGCTAACCAGTTCACTATTGGTACCACCAAACATAAATCCATCTACTGGCAGGTAGGAAGATTTGAACTTGGGACTTCCTGAATACAAATCCAGCACTCAAACCACTAGGCCATGCCACCGCCTAGGCCTCTTTCAACAGGGAAAGTAACATAACAAATGGAACCTGTCAATATGTAACTATGCTCTAAAGTAATGCACGCTAGGTAACTGCAGTGAAGAAGATCATTAGAGCATCAATCCATAAGCATCTCTATGTGAGCTGCCAGTATCTTCTTCAAGAAAACATCTCGAGAACACAGAACCCAAACAAACAGGAAGCAGAAATCTTGAATGTTGGTCAAAAATCTAAACCTCTGTATGAATAGGAAACATTACCTTTTCATGGCAACCACAAGTTTAATGAGAGAGTCATTGAACTTGCCACAAACTGTTGGTTTCTTTTTCTGGTTTAATGGCAATCTGAGAGAATTCTTAGGCTGTGAAGGAAGTTTCAGCCTCTTGATTGAAAACTCCTCATTTTGAAGCTCTGGGAAAAGCTCCTGAATGAACTACAAAGTAGAATATTGCAATATTGATTAGGAACAACTGAGTTGATTGTTACCCACAGAAGGCTTGTGTACAGTATTGTAGCATCATTAACAAAATAGGCCATTCGCAATGTATTAAAATTCTAACATGGCTCCAAGGCCAGGGGGAATAAAACAAAACAAATTAATTATTCGTCACTTAACCTTGATGTGATTCCTTTTGTTTTATTCCCCCAAGCCTCGGAGCCAAGTTAGAATTTTACTATAATCGAAAATGGTCTATTAACACTAAACAGTAAACATGAATTACAGCGCAAAAGGTTTGAGCAATGTTTAGGCAAAACTCCTGAATACCATTAACATGTTCACAGGTACATGTACCTAAAATGCTTCAGACACACCAGAAAACATTAAGTGAACAAAATTTCACTCAAACACAAAGTCAGGCAGTTTAATATGCAATGATAAATGTTTTGGGTAATAACTTATAAGCAGTCCAATTTCCCTCCTTTCTGAAATTACATGTAGTACAGTCGTGTATATGACCTACTAACAGCAACTAGCAGCAGTTTAAGAACACATACATACCTTACTGCCACAACTAGAAATAAGGTCTTCAAGGTCTGGTTTTAAACCATCTCTGTTCTTTTCTAGAAAACCAGTCACCTGCAAAAAATAGAAGCATGCACATGTACAGTCTGTGTTAAAGTTCTTATTAAATATTAAGTAACACATTTTTACATGCACCTGTGATCTGTCTGCAGAAAAATAAACGATGGCCAAACTCACAGTGGTACTGACAGTATCCTAATAACAGCTCTACATAAGAGTGACTGACATTGAACAGACTGACCACCTGTCTGAAAGATTGAGAGATAGATGCAGGACAGCCAGACAGACAGACTGACTGTCTGGGTGATTGGCTACATGGCTTACTAATTAATTAATTGACTGTAGTTGATTGACTGTTTGGTTAAAAACAAACAAACTGCCCATCTGATTGCCTCGATGACTCAGCAACTGCTTGACCAACTAGCTGACTAACTGACCAACTGACTGACTGAAATCAACTAAATGACAGAAAAGAGGGTATATATCACCTACTTTATTTCAAAGCTTACCTGGTACCATACTGTGCCAGCATAATGACAAATAGCAAATTCCGGCTTGGGTGTCTTTGGTTTTTGATAAAATTTGTTCAGTTCATGATGGAAATGACACTTGTTCAAGAATGTAAGATCATCTGCCTGTTATGATCATGAAGAGCAATACAAAAAGTTTTATCTTAATTTAATAACCACAGTAATGTCATCAGGATTTACAAGGAACTAATACAGAAAGAAGCATATTATAAGGAGATAGACAATCATGTTCATGCATGACAAGTTACACTTTCAGCGATTTTCAGCCTACCCTTGGAAAACCTGTCGTATCAGCTAGAATGTGGATCAGGCCATGCGGAGGCTTGGCCAACAGATCCAGTCTTGGTTGATTGTCAAAAAATGGTAGATTTGTCCATCGGATGTGCTCAGTAGCATACTCATCCTGCACACAAACAAAAAAACAAACAAACGTGGGGGTTAGTTTCAAATATTTTACAATGGAGCCAGTATCCAAATGACTTCTCTTCAGGCTACTACCGTATTTACCCGTGTATAATGCGCACTTTTTTTCCAAAATTTATAGTTCGAAATTTGCACTGCGCATTATATGCGGAACCTTTTGTTTGTTGATTACACCGCTACACTCATTTGCATGAA
>Ga0126339_10000899_pt1:0-10000 | contig 18580 bp, 10 predicted proteins | sample OrbTmetagenome_2_FD_92532 | JGI IMG/M metagenome (GOLD analysis project Ga0126339, IMG submission 92532) | Coral microbial communities from Petempiche,Puerto Morelos, Mexico - Orbicella T R C metagenome | ecosystem: Host-associated > Invertebrates > Cnidaria > Coral | place...
CACGGTCAGTAAACTCAAAATCAGTAAACAGTGAACTCACGATCAAAATCACGGTCAGTAAACTCAAAATCAGTAAACAGTGAACTCATGATCAAAATCTTCACGTCGACAATGGCACATCTAAAACATTAACCCGAAACATATTCATTCTCAAGCTGCCTTAATACATCGGCTTCCCTGTATTCTGATTGGCTGTATTTTCTACAGCATGATATAAACAGCTCTCTCCACACACCCTCACTATTGCACCCTCAATGTCAACTGATATCTGGTTTTGGCATTTATCTCTGGGTACAAGTGCTGTTAAAAAAATGACCAACTGAAGAGACTTTGTGCACTTATTGAAGTCTACCAGCTTTTCTTTGACTGCATTTGCTGTGGACCTCAATTTGCTATTCAGTGAAACCAGAAATGAGTTTTGACTAACCGCTCTGGGTTTGCTTGACTAAACACCCAAACCAACTTGATGGCTGCCAGTCGCACATCTTCATAGTCATCATCCAATGCCAGTGATGCCTGATCATAAACTGTCATGTCTAGCTTCTGGCCTCTCGCATGCAGTGTGAGCTACAATGAGATATTTAAAGGAGCTCAGTCACAGTATTTTAAGTTATTCTGGCCATGTACAGAATTACTGTACCTTTAAATTGAAGGAAACTGAAAATAGCAGTTTACTTAGATACAAAAAACACCAAATAGATAACATTAAACCATAAAGGAACAAGGATGGTTAGGGGTGGAGAAGATAAACATGGATTACAAACGACAAACTTGAACAATTTAGCATAAACTTTTCAAGATGCACAAACTATCATGAAACTCCTATAAGTCAGTCATATTGTTTTGATACAGACACAGAAAGCACAGAAAATGACATTGTTTTTCATTTCTTCAAGTTAAATAACACATAAAATGAAGAGGAGAGAAAAGCAATGCAAAGCAAGAGAAGTAAACAAAACAAAAAATATTGAAGCTGGACAGGAATACAGGCACTCTCAGGATGTCCAGCGCATGAAATAATAATCATGCTACTTTTTGCTTAAGCTTGTAATTCACTGGCTTGAAGTATTAATATTGTTTGCAATACATAGTTCATACAAGATATGACTGAGACGACTTATCTAAACTAGCATTCTGTCTAGCAAGTTTTCTTTTCCAAATTCAGTGGAATGAACTGATTCACCAACATCACTTGTCTAACTGGAAAATGAAACAACCTTTAAGAACATAAAATAAAATAAAAATCTGTTTTTCACTCACCAGAGCTTGCAAAGCACTTGTCCGTACTCTTGGGTCACTGTCCTCTGAGAAGCTTGCCAACAAGTTTTGCACCCCTCCTTGTGAACCTGGCTCCATACTCATTGATGAACTCTCTGATCCCTGAGTAAGGTGACCAATCAAGCAAAGACACTGGCAACGCACTGAGGAGTGGGGATCTTTGAGGTGCTGAACAAGACAAAAATAAAAGAAGAAATGTCTAATGACTGGCAGAAAAACAAATGAATAATAGCCAGCCATACTGGCAATGGGGTTGGGGGGTAAAGCATGATGGCCTAACATTTAGATTGTTGGAATCCAGGGTATTGACTGAGATTAAGTACCTGTCTTAGCTGTCAGGACAAGACACTTTTCTCTCACAATGCCTCTACATCCAGGAGTATAAATGGCTACCAATGAACTGTTAGCCAGGGCAACTGGAAAAAAACCTGGCAGGGAGAGGGGGTCACTTAACACTATTGAATCTGGTACAAACTCTACCAATGTGGACAACTTTTAATTAGCCCTGAGGCCAGCCTCCACCTGGTCTTTACTTATCCTGAAGGTCAGTTTATACTTGCAAAATAAACTCGTGAAAGCACATCAAAGCAAGTGTGCATTTGGGGAGAAATAGGAACCTCAGGAACCTGTGTACCATAAATTCTCCAAGTGGGGGTGGGGTTGGGGCACCGATGTTGTTGTGCTACACTTAGATCTGAAAGGTTCAAATATTTTTCAAAAGGGTTCAACAGTACATACCTGCGTAGCAATCTTCTCAATTTGGTGAACAATCTTTACCTAACGAGAGAAAGCCAAAAAACAGACTTTTCTAAAAGTTTTGTTTCATATGAATTATTCCGGTAAACAAAGTTAATTGTGTTGTAAATGCAGTGAAGACTTAAAAATTAAACATAAAAATAAATTATGTTATTTATTTTATAATGTATATAGAAGCTAACCTCGTCATTACAAAGTTTGCCAAGTAGCAAAAGAGTATGAAATATCTGAGCAGACACTTTGTGAGATTCTGAAAAGGAACAAATAAAAACGTCATGTCATAAATTGTTTAAAAGGATTTTGAAAAGAAGAGCTACATGTAGTTGGGGTTGTTCCCAAGGCTGTGCTGTGGAATAATATTGTGTTTGAGTGATTTTGCTGAATACACTGATAATAAACACAATAGCCTCCCGTTGACTTTAAAAATATGCTAGGATATTAATTTTGTCCCTGGACATTATCTGTTCCCTGAAGCTCACAGTTTTCCTCAAGCTTTGTTCTCAGAAAACTGTTCATTTCTCATAACAGATCTGTCCACAAACAAATATGTGAACATATTTTTGCCCAAACCTCCCTAAATGAGATTTCCTGATGGGAGTACAAAAGACATTTCTGAGGGGTTGCTCTGTAAACATCATTTATTAGTTTATCATAATGATTTCATTTCTGATGGGGTTTGGGAAAAAGCTGACTTTATCACAAGAGGGTAAAAAATGGGTTCTTTTTCTGTGGAAGCATTGTGTTGGTGCGTTGATCTGTTTTCTTAGGGGTAAAATTTTGATTATACCTCTTCAGAAGCACAACATACGTCAGAACTTGGCCTAAGTTATCAAACTGTATGGTGATCTTCAACCAACAACTTGATAAAACAAATATTTTTTTTTTCAAATGAAAACTTAGCCCCCAACTCTAATAATTAGAGGGGAGAGCTGAAATGCAACCTTGGAAAGTCATACCCTTATTCAACAAAAATTAATACAACGATGTCTATAACATTGATAATCTGAAATACCAAAGCACGAGACAAATAATGTTACCTATATTCCTGCTTTCTCGGTCCGCATTCAAAAGCTTGATCAGGTCCTCAGCAATCGCGTGAATATTGACTCCAGGAAATTTTGCCACGCTTCCAAGCAATGAAACAACTTTCACTCGAACTACAGCGTCTTTTGTCTCGTAAAACCGTTCCCACAAAGTCCTGATGACGAACTCAGCCACTTCTAACGACTCCAAAGGGAGCTCTTTTTCGAGATCAACAAGAGTTTGAAGGATTTCCTGTTGTGTTGAATATTGAGATAGTTCAAATGCGAGCCTTTTCGAAGCTTCAAGAGACTGTCGACTCCGTTTCAGTTTTAACACGGGTTGGGTGCCATAGTCTAGAGTCTCCAAAGGTTTTTCCTCCACAACAGTGGTTGAATAGTCCGGATTAGTCCTCTTCATGATTTCTGATAGGATCACGAAGAATACCCAGGTAAAGCAATGTGAAAACAAGAACATAAACACTACCCTTCGCCCACTTTGGCCGCCATAATGGTTTTTTTCCGCGGCCTCGTTCTGGTGCTGCCGATGTAGCGATGATGTGATGTGGGAACTGGGAAGGAAAAAGGTTTTTGGAGCGGGGAGGGGGACGGGCGATGGCTCTCAGGGTGAAGAGTTTTTTTGGCTTGATTTTTTGGGTCTCTTGGTAGTAAAAATACCTTATCTGTCCTTCAGTGCAGTGATATTTTTTCCCCGAGTTACTCGCTTGAGTGATTTTATTTCTGTGCGATACTATTTCTGTCTGTTTTTCGAACTTTTTTTGTATTCCCACTTTTGCGACTGCTCGGTCCCGAATTGGCGGACCATAGTTATTTTTTAGGGAAGAGTCAGTGTTGGGATTTGGGCAATTTCCAAAACAAAATTCCTGCACAGCAAAAACTGCCGGAAAAGAAATTGTTCAAGGGGAGCCATGGGGTTTGACTTTAAAAGAAATTCTTACACAGCCTATTGCCCACCAATGCACAACCTGACTGAATTGCCCAGAAAATTTCCCAGTCGGTCCCAAACCACGATACTAACGTATGGCGCAAAATTTCCCTCATTTCACGTGACCTGGAAAAATCGAGCTAGCTGTCAATTTACTCTCTTCGCTACAATCATTTGTCATATTGTGTAATTTTTGTCCTATCATTTCACTCACTGAGCGAGCTGTCAATGGAAATACGGGTATTCCCTAATTAGGCTTAAATGGAGATTTGACAGAGATAATTGTGTTTCGGGTTCCGTTCATCTGTAACCCGCTTACAACGCGGGCTAATAATCTGATAATTGTCATAGTTCAACATTGGGTGTCTTAACAGAGATTAATGGTGCGTTCGTTTGAGTCGATCTGGATCAGTATCAATGATACAAGCTCACCGAGATCCTGTTGTATCGAAGCCCGGAGCAGGGCGGGGGGGAGGTTCTTCCTTGTATGGGATATATAGGTATGTGCGGCTCCAAAGGGTATGCTTTTTTTAGCCGTTTTTGTCTTAAATAGAGTAGGGAAAATTACAGATTTTAGTCTTAAATAGGGAAAAGGTTTTGGGAAGCGGGCCGCACACCCCCGTCCAATTTTTCTGGAAGTACCCAACCGGGCATCGAAGAATGGGTAGCTGGAGATTTCACACACAAGTGAGTTCGCACCCACATCAACTCGACTAGTGGTCAATTCATGTGCTTAAAATATTTTCTTTTTGTCTTTCTCTTACCGAGCAAAAAAGACAATCTTGCGCTCGTAATGAAACAAAATCACACAAAACGTGTTTATTTCTCGTTCTTTAATTTAATGAAGGTGAAGGCGAACTCTAAATAGAAAGTATATAATGAGTTCAGGGGTGCGAACTCAATTGGGTGCGAAACAGGTAGCAGAAGAAACCGATGAATCCTCTTTGGGGAAGGATGGCGAGAACTTAATTATCGCCAAACTTGAATATACTAAGTTCATAATTTCCAGTTGGTTTGGATCCCATTGAAATTTTACAAAATCGCATTCATTGACTTTTTATTAAATAAATCACGAAAATTTTGTTTGCATTTTCTTGGCAAACATTTCTGCACAAAAGGAGTGCTTTGTTGACATAGTTCTGTACACTTTTTTGTTATTCTTGCCACGTGTTGGCTCATGAGCAAACTGAAGTCCGTGATTCCTGAACAATGCTGTGGTTGTACAAATAATGTATTTCAGATCCTAAAATAAGGTTCCTCTCATTCTTCGACCCATTCCCCTGTCATAAACCACGTTGAACTTGTTGATGAACTAAAGAAAAGAACAAAGCAACATTAAATAAGTCTTCAAATATAATTTAAATCTTTGGTAACACTAGTTTGAAAACATAATCCGAATTTCAAAAAATAATAATAATAATAATAAAAATTGGACTAGTTTCCAGCTTTTTGTCATTCATTTGGTTTCATGTTCAGATCCAAAGGTGTTAGTTAGAAAGCTTATCAAAAGCGCGCCATTGCATTTTATATGTCGTATTTCTGGCATAAAAGTATAATGTACCTCAGTTTACAGACTTGCGGCAGTATTGTAAAAAGATTCCTACAACTCACGAGGAGCTATAAATATCGACATGTCTATCCAAAATTGCCTTCATCTTTTTTTTAAGGACCTTGGAGTCCCCAAACCTCCGTCACAGAACCTAGTTTAGATTGAATTCCAAAGAACAGGGATCATATTAGCTAGAGATCGGCATACCTCATTTAAACTGTTGGCGCCCTTTGTTATGGTGGATAGGTAGCACATCAGCATAACATCATTACATTGCTGTCAAAATAATTACAAGATTAAATTTAAATTTATAGCAGAGTATCTGGAGTACACGATGTAATCTTGTTAGCACAAGAACAAAACTTACATTGTAAAAGTCCTCACGGAAAACATCAGTCTTCATAACTGGAAGCCTCTGAATCAGACTCAAGGCATCGCGCATTATCTCGTGGTTGCAAGGGACTTCCCCTAGATAGATCAAGACAAAAAAGAAGTTACTAAATAACATTTCCTCTGTTTCGTTTATCTATGTTTTTCAATTGGTCAAATTGATCAGAACAGAGGAAATGAACCAACTACTGAGTAGAATGACTGTCAGTCTTTGACTCTCGGCATTTGCAAAAATCTGCTTATGCTAATGGAAAGCGCAGAAAACCATTTTATCAAAATGGAATTTCCTTCCAATTGCTCCAGTCCCCCCACCCCTCCCATCCCTCACAATTAGGTTCTCCTGTAAATTCTCCTAGTGGTAAGGAGATTTCAGCCCAAATTCTAACATTTTTGGCTCAATAGAATGTATAACGCTCTTTTTAACAATTTAAAGGCAATCTGTTCAAGTGGAGACTTTCACTTTGAGCAAATCTTGCCAAAAAAAATTAAAAGAATTCTCACCACTTTTCACAGCTTTAGCATACTCCAAAATCATCTTGACCCTGGAATGAAGCATCTTTATTGCATTGTACTGAGCAAGGAGATGTTCTGACACTATAACCCAGAGAGCAAAGAGAAAAAATCAGTCACATTGTAACTTCAGGTTCTGTAATTGAATTTGCAGCGCTACAAGATTTACGTGACATTCTGCTGTACCTAGTGTTGCATTTTTTGTTGCTTACAAAAGACTACACTGTATAAAGAGCCGAAGGCTGCATGTGCACATAATAGAGGTGTCTACTTAGGGAAGATTAAGAAATGTTGCCTTGGTACATTGCTGGGACTACAACAAGTGTCTGCTTATGGGAAATACCTTTTAGCAGAGGTTCAATTTTGGAATAAAAACTTTGATAATTATCGTCAGACAAGAACCTTCTATTGAATATGGTATTCAAAATTGGCAGTTGGATTTTCAGCTCACATTCTTAAGTGCATGGTTAATAGAATTATTATTTCAGTCTGAATTTAACTAGTCATGAACACCTGTTGAGCCATCAATTGTCCCTGTATTTGATAATCTAGCCACATGATCGACTCCAATTCTTTCAGCCTCTTCTGTCGCTAAGGTGTAATGCGTCTCTACAAATAACATCCGTGCCTGCAATTCACAGTAGAATATGTATATTTCATGAGATAGAGATGTCTGCAGTTTTTAAATATTGGATTAAGATGGTTAAAAATACAGGCTTCTGTTCACTTCAGCTGAACTCAGCATTTTTTTTTGGTAGATAATTTAAATATTGGCAAATATCATAGTTTTAGTACATCCTATGATAGCAGTACAATCATGTTAGTACTAGATGTCAGAATTTGGTGAAACAAAGAGAATATTTCCATTCCTGAGTTTAGATTTTCTTTATTTTCATCATCTGTTTGCTTAAAGAGAAGAAAAAATATTAAGAAATAAGTTTTCTTTGCCATGTAATGCCTGTTGGGCTGTAGATGCCAAGAAAAGGATTTTCAAAATTATGATACTTTTTGTGACTTTTTTTAGCCCATTGAGCTGTGTAACTATAAAAATAAAATCTTACCGCTCCATCGACAATGTCAATCACAGACTCATATAAACTGATTGGCAACTGAAATGAGAAATATTAATATATACAATTCTAATAATTATTTCACATGAATTTAAAAGGTCAAGTTCAAAACAGAGAAAAAGAGTGTTTTCAAAGGATTCATGTACCATTCATTGATCATTTTTAGATTATGTATATAAAAAAATTAACCTACATCATTTGTCTTGGCCAGTGGATTGAGTTTCAAAAATAATGGACTTTCATTTATCTCACACATCTGAGGAGACAGAAATCATTCTATAAGACTGTTTTATACACTGAAAAAAGCATCTTAAGTTTCAATATGAAGTATATGGCAAATTACTGCAAAAGACATCAAGTAAAGATATATTTATTTCAAAAAAGCCATGAAATAGCCACTTAACAAAATGGTTTTATATTAAAGTAAGAGCAGTTTTCAGTTGAGTGTCAAAAGACAGTAATCAGGCAATTAATTTAGTTTTGGTAAACTCTGTTTTTACTACGGTTTGAGATTGGCTGAGTAGTATAATTGGTGAGTACTTGGCTTGGTTTTGATTTTACCACATTCAATTGAAAACTGCTCTAAACTATTTACTCACTATACATATTTTGAGTTAAACTAGCTTTCATAGGAGACAGAAGAAAAACCTTGGTCTTCGAGAATATTTTTTAACAGTGGTTTTACTTAGATACATGGTGTTAAGGCTAAAATATGTCAGGCAATCCACCACTCTGGAACACTAATGTTGCACGTTCTATTCACCTGTTTGTGTACTCTAATATCATTTTCAGTAGGTCCTGATCCAGTCGTGTACCAGCCAAGAAAATCCAAATTTTTGAACACCTGATGAACTAGAAAATGTTGCCACTCATGGTAAGAACACAAAAAATGTTAACAATAGTTCTGTTAACTTTATCTCTGCTAACATGATGGATTGCCAGCAAACAACACCAGCCCCATGAACAATATGCTATACCAAGGCTCGAAATGAAAATCTTGAATCCAAGTTTGCCCTTTGGACAAGCTGCTCTCAAATTTTGCTTTCCCTGGGAGTGTTTTGGATTACTTTCTTTTATTTAGTTGGCAGATGACTTGCTTGAGCCCTTGCCCATCAGGAAAGTGAGAATGAAAAGTTATTTGCCCAGCAGGAAAATTCTACTTGTCACAGATGACCAGACAGCACTTTCTTTGATCCCTGTATACTACCTGAAGTCTGTGTTAGAGCTTAGCAGCCTATCAGGCTTATCTCTAGTTTCTGAAGCATTGAAATGACAAGGAGTATTTGCACTTCCTATTAGATGGGATGCTAGTCCACCATAGGGTTACCCCCCCCCCCTAGCATTAAATTTGCTGGTACCCATTTATACACCTAGCTATAGAGAAGCGGTGTAAGCATAAAGTATCTTGTCCAAGAACTAAACACAATGTCCCCAGCTAGGGCTTGAACTCAGACAACTTGATCCAGGGTCTAGCACCCTAACCACTGGGCCTTCCAAGTTCATGTGCTGTGGCAGGTGATTATCCATTTCCCTGCCCACATTACAGAACGTATTAGATGATTAAAAGTTTACTTGAGTGCAACATGTGATAAATTTTATTTTGGTCTTATATTAAAACCTTTCAAACCAAAATCGGCAAACAAGCTGAAATAAAATTCCTAGAAAGTTAAATGGCTCACTGCTGGACCCTAAAAAGTGTTGTCTTGTGCCAGGCACAAAATGCCACTTTTACCACCCTTATAACAACTAAAATGAGACTCTATTCCAATTAATTCTCATTTCATTATTTCTAACTGTTTGCTTTGGTGCTGAATTTTGTTTCAAGATTAAGTCAACCTGCACCTTGTGCCAGACTTATGCCATTGATAGTTCCTTCTTTAGAATAGGATGGTTGATATTCCATCTGGGCCAGGGAGGCAGACAACGGTAGAATGCAAGGCTTTAAAACCTACATGTATATCAACTTACATTGTTCCTCTTTTGTTTTGTAGTAAGCCATGTTAATCACAAGTTGTCCATCATCAAAGAGATCAAACTGAAGCTCAAAGGAATTGAAAATTTCTATTGTGCGGCCATCCTGAGTGCCTAAAAGAGCTCCAATCACTAGGATAAAAATTAATTACATGTAAATTAGAAAGTTGGAATTATACATAAAAACATAATTTTAAGTCAAACTCTGGAAGTAGTAGCCCCAGTTACTGTTTGATTTACCAGTATTTTCTTAATGCTACATGTCATTTCAGAGGGTCATTTGTTTATGGATATTGCTAAATTTGCTACAACCAGAGACGTTTTTGCTACTTTAAGCAGGGGAGGATAGCTCCCACCTGAACTTTACTTACACAGAGAAGTTGATGGGTCTATAATTATGCTATTTTTCAAAGTAATTTATCATCATTAATAAAAGATTATGAACATTGCAACATTTATTTAATTTTTATTTATGGAGCATTTCCATGCGACATCATCAAATTCTTAAATC
>Ga0126339_10000899_pt1:15000-18580 | contig 18580 bp, 10 predicted proteins | sample OrbTmetagenome_2_FD_92532 | JGI IMG/M metagenome (GOLD analysis project Ga0126339, IMG submission 92532) | Coral microbial communities from Petempiche,Puerto Morelos, Mexico - Orbicella T R C metagenome | ecosystem: Host-associated > Invertebrates > Cnidaria > Coral | place...
CTGGGGTAATTCAATCATGCTGATGTAAGCAAAATATGAGCTGCATATGTTTGCGATCCAAACATTTGTTTTTAATGTGAAGAATACATAATTAGATGTGAAGTAATTTAAGCCCATGACATGCCATGTGAACGCAAGCAGTTAGAAAATGAAAAAGTCAAATTTTAAAAATAACCCAGTGAAAAAGCATAAAAGCACGAGGCAGTTTTTGAACAAAGACAATTGAACAATCTGGAAGTACAACAAGTGTTACTTTGAAATATATCTTGAGAAAATTTTGGAAAACAAGCCGTTTCATCGCTGTATCTATCAATTCTAACCGAGATGGCAGAGGCACTATCACCGTCACCAGAGTGTGCAACATGCGAAAGGAAAAAATCATTGGTAAGCAAAATATGTTTGTTTTGGCAGTTCGTTTCTTTTCCAGCCGATTACGTTTTATACCAAAGTTTACGCGGTACAGAACAAATGTAAGAGCTCTTGGCCACTCGGTTCATATTATTTACTCATTAATAAAAGTGAATAGAAAAACCCGCTCAAGGTAACGAACTATACGGACTGAAAACAAACGACATCTTCAAGTCATATTTTAACTGCTCCCAATCTAAAGATTACTACAATGCCAAAATCAAGTCGTTTATGGTGTTTTTACGGCGTAACTGATATGATTTGAATGAGTTACACTAAAAGACGATTGAAGTCTTGACAGGTGTTTGATTGCCATGTTCCAGATCTGTAGGTTTCACTGCACATCCGACTCATGGATGAGGCGACGTTACCCAGGTTCATTATCGGATATTTCTTCGTAGTTGTTCGTCGTTCGCTTTTGCGTTAGTTCAATATTCTGAGTTCTTTACTTGGTTCCTGACATAAATACATTTTCATAGTTATATTGGACAACAGAAGAGTCACTGAATTTTTCTTAGACTTACACATGCAGTGTTTTGAAAGTAAGTTATCGACAGAAGAAGGTCTGGGCCTCCGAGAAACGAGAAGCTGGCTTGTTCTTATGCGTTGAATATTTATGTTATTCAGTATTTACTACAATGCATTCGATTCCATACAAAAATTATTTTAATTGTTGAAAATACTAGCAGTGACAACTTACTACATTAAACCTTGTTTCGAACGGGCCATAGTTTGCAAGCCTGGATGGTAAATCCGGACATTAACAAGGAAGAGGTTTTGGCAAAAATTTAGAAGTAACGAATAAAATTCCATGACTTGTTCCGGTAAATCGTTTCAGTTGCGCTTTAATTCTGATTACTTAATAATCATTATTAGCATTTTACAACACGGCAAACTTTCACTGACGTCACTGCGTTTGTAATAGTTTAATTATTTTAGGCAGATTTTTTCTACGGCCATGACACGGCAAAAAATATTCAATTTGCATGATTTTCCGACATCTTTTGATATCCAAAACATGATCAGAATATATATATGACAAAAAGCGAACCATTCTCTTCCCCAGCACTAACGAGTAGCCGACCACGTGACCAAAAGAAACGGAACGGCGTAATGGACCTTTTCGGCGATACGTCGGACTTTTGGAATTCTACTGTTTCAAATAGCTATTATGGGATGCCCGGAGGGGGAGGGGGGAATTAGCATGTATTCGCCCCCTAAGCATCCCATAATAGCTATTTGAAACAATCGAATTCAAACTGGCCGCCGTATGCCCGAAAAGGTCCATTGTCGATCATTCTGCGAAATCCTGGGAATTATCATCTGAAATTGACAAGCGAATTGGATAAAATCAAGCGATGTTTTGCAAGATTGAGCCGGATAACTGCTTCATTACGAATAGATTGCCATTGATTCGCCTTTACGGTTAGAAAAACTTTGTTTCAGAAGCTCACTGCAAGATATCGGACAAGCCTTGTTGAGTCACTTCCGAATATAAAAATCATATCGCGGTATATATGTTATGTGCAGATGACAGACAACAAAGTTCTCGTCACTTTCTAAACATATACACGATACGATACGATATGATACGATGCGATACGATACGATACGATACTTTATTTTACGTGGAGTTAAATAAAGTATTTTGCATGAACAATAAATCCATCCACGATGGCATGGCCATTCAGATTCGCTATAGACTACGACAGGTTTCTATTAAAACAAAGAAATAACACGTGATGGTATGTTTTTTTTCTTTTTTTTTTATCAGATAATTACTTGCGAGAGTAAACAACACACTTTCTGCAAGCGTTGTGTGACAACCTGTCTTGAGTCATACATGACAGCAAAGAATGCGAAAGGTGGATTGATAGCCGGGTTAACCTGTCCTTTGGAGGAAGCTTGTGGCTCGCGGCTTGAGTCATTCCTTCTACAAGACATTGTGGGTCAGCTTCCTAATGACCGAGGTGTTGTTGTTAAACAGCTCAGAGGGCGCAGAAACTCTGCTGTCACTTGCCAAAACCACCAATGTCCGTTCATGTTTTACCATCATGAGCGCACCGATTTTGAAGTTCTCTTCACAAAGTGTCCCGGATGTCGTGAAGCCTACTGTCTCACGTGCAAGAGCCGCCTTAGCTCCCAGGGCTTTCGCGACCACATTTGTCCAATCAACGAAGATGACGAAATCACTGACAAGGACATTAGCCGAGGACTACTTGAAGCACTCACTGGGACTTTATCGATACCGTGTCCCAGCAAGCATTGCCAGTCGTCTGATCAGGACGAACATCTGGTAGCGAAAGAACCGGCGGATTGTAACGCCGTCAAGTGTGACAGATGTCGACGATTCTTCTGTTACATTTGCTTAAAAGACCTGGGCACGAAAAGGCAAGAAGCACACAACAGATTCCCGCACAGGTAACGGCTGATACCAGCATTCTAATTAATGTAGGCATTAGGAATTCCGATTAGAGGGCCTCAATGGGGTTAATAACCTTTTGATAGCTGCAAAAGGGGCCAAAAATTTAGCCTCAAGGCTTAAAAATTGGAAAATTTTAACCGTTAGTCGCATAAAATGTTAACCGTAAAATAAATTTAGCTACGAAAGTGAAAGTCTCAAGAGCTCTTGTCAAGACTTTTTGTGTTTTGTGGCTTGGTAATACAGGGAAAAGCTGAGAGAATCAATATCCTTATAATGGTACTTTTTTTCCATCCCGGAATGGTCCTAGGATCTTAAATATGTTTTACAGTGATTAACCATCCCGCCAATTGTAGTCCTAGAAGACATTTTGTAAAAGCAAACAGTTAAGATATTTTTCTGTTATGTTTCATCGTAGAAATATTAAGATGGCAGACGCTCCACGGTGTTGGCTTTTCGACGACGAGCAACAAGGTCAAACTGAAAGTGAATCGCTGCAAATTCGACAAGTCATTGCTGTCATGAAATTCATGTCTTCACTTGCAATTAGCAACGAGAGAAAAGCAACTGTGCTGAATCAAAATCGTGAGTGGCTTGGGGAGGATAACTTTGCTTACTTGACAAAGAGGAACCACCTAAAGAGAAATGACAGATGCGTCTTCATGTAAACTTTAAAATTTGTGATCTTTATCTTTATCTTTACGCAGTAATCCAATGGAAACACGATTGATTGATTGATTGATTGATTGA
>Ga0126339_10000900_pt1 | contig 18575 bp, 11 predicted proteins | sample OrbTmetagenome_2_FD_92532 | JGI IMG/M metagenome (GOLD analysis project Ga0126339, IMG submission 92532) | Coral microbial communities from Petempiche,Puerto Morelos, Mexico - Orbicella T R C metagenome | ecosystem: Host-associated > Invertebrates > Cnidaria > Coral | place: Petempiche,Puerto...
CGACCGGATAAAGACTGAGCTATCTGTCGCGACTGGAACTAATCAACAAATGCAATCAAAATGTAGCTGTTCCCACGGTTATCATCCCAAAGCCAAGTCGTGTTAATAAACAAGGACAATTCCTCAGATTTCGATAAATGCTACCGTCGAAGCGTTTAAATTCGCCAAAATCTAATGCTGAGAGCGAAGCGTACGGCGACTGAATGGAAAGAAGTCAAAGAAAGATCCATCGGAAAGACGAGCTCACATGGCCTGCTCACATACTCACATGTTCGCCACATGTCTTACCACATGTCTTAGCATTAAAGGGTACCAGTTTACTGGCCGTGACATGCCCTTGCAAAAATCAAGCGGGGTGGCCATTTTGGTGTCCTTACAGGAATGTGTTTTTTTCAGCCTAGAACCGTGCACAGGGTAACCAACTCTGGAAAGCCACAGGTCAGAATTAGGTTTGCGTTCCACTTCGTCGAACGCAAAAACTTTCGAACTTTCGGCTGTCAGACTACAGCCGTCGATGGCAAAAAATGGAAAAAAAATGGCAGCTAGGAATATATACAAACATAGGCGCGACCATATATTATATACTATGTAAACCATATATATATGCATTTTTTTTCCATTTTTATCCGTCGAATGCTGTAGTCTGATAGCCGAAAGCAAGAAAGTTCCGTTCTTTCAAACTTAAACGTTTTGTCGTTTTCTTTAAATTCTTGACTGCTCAACAGCTTTCATCTGAATGGTCGACACTAGGATTTCATCTGCAGAATTAAAACTTAGAACCACCTTGTAAAGCATAAAAGATGCCACATGAAAGTACTACTCAGTAGCTCTCATTTGAATGGTCACTCACTAGGGTTTCATCCACAGACTTAAAAGTTAGAACCACCTTAAGCAGCATAATAAACAGCACTACGTGAAAGTACTGCATGCTCAATACCTTTTCAATGGCAATACGTTGAGGTTTCACTTGCATACATTGTAGTTGAAAGTTATAACCGCCTCGTCCAGCGTAGCCACAGCAACTACATGACAGCATTGCTCAAGAGCTCAGTTTCATATGTGAATCAAAGGTTTCATAATAGCATTGTTCGATAGCTTTAAGTAATATATCAAACACGACACGACACGACAGTGTTTCATCGGAATATCCAAACACCGAGAGGAGATTTGGAAACACGACGCGCACTGGTGTATTTTTGACAAAATTCGAGGTGTTTGGATAGCCGATGAAACACTTTCTCGAGTGTTTGATATATATTCTAAACGGAAACAAAAACTAGGGAGTAAACGGAGAAGTACAATCGTCAAAATCTATGCTAATTGACTCCTAGTATCCAAACCTCCTTCACGGTTGTTATTTTCTTTGTTTTAATTTGATGAATTATCTACAAGTTTGAGAATTTTATATGAATGGTCACGCACCAGGGTTTGATCCACACACCAAAGTTAAAACCATGCAATTTCATGCCATTAACGAGTTTTAATTTAACAGGTCAAGCTTGGGTATGATTACACAAGGTGCGACATTTTGCTCACACTGACAGCGTTTGCCTTGTCTTCTTGCCTTATAATACACTAATCAGCCGGGCAAAGTTTAAAAATAACGAAATAATGAAAGCATTTTGCCGCAAAGTACACAAATATTGGAATAAAATCTTGGCAACATCTAGATGCGCAATTTAAACCAGTCTTGTTGTTATGACAACTGTTATGACGCAGCATTTTGGGCGGGGGATAACCATTTGACTTTTGAAGGAGGGAGGGACAATTTAAAAAAAAGAAATGTCCTACTGGCATACATGTACCTAAAACAAATTCATGCGCATGACCAGTGCTGAAAAAAAAAAAGAAAAAAAGAAAAAAAAAAAACATTCTTTCCTGTTTACACCATGCAGGTCACTGAAACACTCCAGTCATTTTCTATTTTTTTTTCCTAAGAAAATGTATGTTGAAATCGAACGTTTGAATGTGAGAGTTTCAAGTAAAGCTTTTAATTAAGTTTTGCTGAAATTTTTTTTTGGCAACATTGTCAATGTATCATAATCTTAATTAGATTAGCGTTCTTTTTTTCTTCGTGTTCTTTCTCAAAGTTATATTTTCTAGTAACCGTTCTAAAACCGACCGATGGGTACCGCAATTGAATAAATGAAGTTACTTTCTTTATAATAATCATATCATGAAGAAATGGTCTATTGCACCGGATCGAATTGGTGATTACAAATCAGACAATAGTCCCAGCGTGTGCCAAGTATTTACCACTAATGCATTCAGACAAAAGTTGATCAATTGGAATGGATGATGAAGATCAGAAGAAGCAGATGATGAGGATCACGTGAAAGGTTACTGTTACTTGTCCAGTAGAATGGGAACTTGTTGTAACAATAGAATAGAAGCTGATTAAGGCAAGTCCGAAACTTTCTCTTAATACAGATAAACTAGTTCTTCCGCTAAACTTCCAGTTTCCTTTGCGAGCTGAGACTTGTCTTGCAGAGGCACGTTATAACCACACTTTGGCTCATTGAGAAAGAGGAATCCTTGGAACGTGTATGAAATTTACCGTCATGTTTCTGCGACCGGAATGTGTGCTTTTTCTTCTATATATTCAAGTTAGCATGCCATATGGATTAGCTATGCAAACATCTCACCAGTTTCGAAAGACATCCGCTTAAAAAGCTTGGCATTTTCCCATGTTGCGTGAATGCTTTCAGGCTCAATTTGCGACCGAAAGCAAATAGGACATACTTTGGGGCGCCAGTAGACTTCAAAGTCAATTGTTCAGTTCGAACTTTGTGAAAGAAAGGTTGATGCGGCAAGTTTCGTGTCTTCAAAACAATGACTTCTTTCAGACTTGAGTGAGCATCCTCGCGTGTCAGCCCTGGAGGGGTTTCCCTCAGTAAACAGGAACTCGTTCAAAAATTAATGATTTTAAAATAACTTTAATTGTAATTGATTCATTCATTATCAGTCTGACGTTATGTGTTACAAATCAACAGCAAAACGTCAATCTTATCAGTTAACTTCCAGAGTTGCGGATTGTTCAGCTAGCTTTCGAACTGTTCTACTCATCCTTATATATTTCTCAAATCTGTTTTCACTGGCTGTTGTGAAAGTCATCCGCCTTTCGATTCAGCAAGGATTCCAATAAACCTAAGCGCATAAATTTATTGGCTTCAAGACTCAAGACCTGCGGTAAGTAATTCATGGACGATTTCTTTAGCATAAGTTTTTCATTCATTCAGGTTTATCACAAGTCTTTCCTACAGAACGCAAAAGAGAAACAGTCTACAAATTTTCGACGTTACCTCGATGTTGTCCATCATATAACCATATATATTCATAGAGATTACTGCTATATTTCGGTTTTAGTTTGATGGGTGTCCTACAGTTCCTTGAAAACAATCCAAGGATATACAAAAATTCTTCCAAATTAGAGATTTTGACAATGTATATTATTCAATGATTCTAAGACCGAGTCACACTTAGCTTAGATGGGTTGGCCACAGTTCGCAATTCGTCCAATAACGTATTTACTAAATAGAGACCTTAAGCTTCAACTCTCTGGTTGACAGGCTTTTGTTTAAAGACTATGGAAAAACACAATTTTGATCGTTCACCGGAATTTTAGCAATAAGAAGGGACTGATTTAGCCACGTAGAAGATTTTGTAGTGGACTGACATGGGTCGTGCGTGGAACACTTTTTGTCTTTGATGAAATAAGGTTCCTAGGGCTCTGAAATAGTAAGGTGGTGTTATTTGAGGTGTTGTCGACCAAGCTTAAACGGAACAGATATTGCAAATTTCCGAGGTGGAACAAGGTGAAAGAAATATTTCACTTCCACTGAGCTATCAAAGGCGAGCAGCCATTTCTTCTCTTTCAAATGACGAAGTACACTCAGAAACTGAGTATCCAAATTTTTAGAGATCGTAATTCGTCTTTCGATGTTTCAACTCCTGCAAGACAGAGCTCCAGACAAGGAGATAGAATACAGATTTCTCCTTAGCTTCAGTTCCACTCTGTAATGTTAATGATGAAAGTAGAGGTCTTATTAATTAAGAAGTGGTACGTTCTTTTTTCAAGATACCGTCAGATGATGGCGATCGACACTACAGAGAATAAAGACTGGCGTTTCTAGCTTGAGAAACTGAACATGCCATTACTGCTATTTGTTTTCAAGTAAACGAAAGAGGAAAAATGTTCATTGTACATTTGCCAGTGATTAGCACGTAATTTGCTCAAATCCGGAATGACTTCGATTTCGACTTTGATTTCGGCAGCCCTTGATTGCAAGAATAACTTTGATATACACAGGATCAGTTTCGTACCATCTCCTGGACTCTTCTTATTTTTGTGCTATAAACGTGGACAAAGCAAAGACAAAAACCTGCTAATTCACCTGCAACCCACGGTTAAAAAAAGATCATTTGGCAGGCTTGGACCTGCAAATTCATCCGGTCCAACATAAAGCGCTCTACGAGCATTAAAGTTTCGATACAGATTCGTAAAGATCATCCACTATCTTAACGATAACAAAACAGTTTTCGATAATTTCGTTGAAGTTTTATGTTAGCACATCAACCAGATCCGAAGAGCGACTTGAGTAACAAAAAAAAAACTAATTTTCCACTCATTGAAAATCTTCCAGAAATAGTGTTATTCGCTGTTAATGGTCGATGGTTTAAATATTGGTATTTCTATCATTATTTAGTTCATAGTTATATAAAGAATGCAACTAATACTTTCAGGCCAAGCGGCAGACTCCAGAGAATTTACTCTTCTCGAACAAGGTCGATGGGTGGGGATCGTTAACTTTAATATGATGAAATCATTATCGCCACAACATTTTATGCATATAATGTAAAGCACGCAATAGCCAAACACACATTGAAATAAAGAAACGACTCATTAGTCAAAAACCTTTTGAATTGTTCCTGTTGCTGGGAACTACAAAATTATTCCGTGTTCAGCGAGTGCTTTCTTCCTTTCCGTCGAGGAATTAGATTGTACAACGCACGCCAAGAGTCACTTGTCATAACATTCCAGAGGCGTAACATCATAACAGCACCAATAATACACTTGAAAGAACATCCAACCCAAAAAGCTCGTTTTGAGGGGATAGGTCTCGGTATCCTAGGTAGCTGCGATTTAGTTTTGTTAATGTTAGCTTCTAACTGACTTCACATGGGTAGAGCAACAGCCTCTTATGGGAGAAATCACAACAAACACCAATCATTTCTGAACATTGCCAATGACACTTTCATACAAACTGAGATAAGCTTGAAAATGAAGTCGACTGAAGCTTTTCAAATTTACCCAAAGGTAATCCACTTTAATCTGCGCCAACTTTGCCCAATAATGCCCCTTTTGTTAGCAGTGTAAGTCGTTTAGACATTGTAATTTAAATAGTGTAAATAATTAGAGCAATATAATGTAAGTAGAGCTAGTGTTGTAAATAAAAAACAAATAAATAAAAAAAGAATGCCCCTTTTTGACTTTTCGGGGCTTTTTACAGTTCTTGCACAGTTCTCAGCCGTTCTTGTAGAATTTCAGTAAAATCTGTGAAAACGTAATCAGTCGGTCGGAGTTGAAATTGGCTTTAATTATGACCTTACTTCTTTAAGAAAAATGCCAGTGTGATCTAGATATCTACCCTGGAACTTAAGGCAAAGCCCTATACTTCCATTCTGCGAAAACATAAAGTGACATAATTAAACTTAAAAATTCTCTACTGTGTTTTCACTTTTCTAGGCAAGTTCTTCGATGGCTAAAATGGCAACATATCCTCCTTTAACTCCGCCGTGCGATTTACCGGTCTGGCTTCTTCCAAATAACATCTTTCCCGATGAAATGGAAACAACAAATTTATTAGAGCAATACTTTTTCTATGACGATACTATGCCCGATTTCTCGGCTATAGCTGACATTCCGATGACAAATGATGTTGAACGATTCAACGAGCTCACAGATCTTAACGCAATAGAACCCAGTCCCTTACAGACGCCGCCGACCCCAGAGCCTGAGCCGAGTCCGACACCAAAACCAGAAGTGATCGAAACCAGGATCAAACAAGAAATTAGCAACGATGTTGTTGAATTTGGCATTGAAGAAGATGAGAAGCTGACATACGAAGGGAACGAATTGGCAAGGCCTGAAGAAATGCCACAACAACAACAGCAACAACAACAACAGCAGCAGCAGCAACAATTCCAAGGTTGGAATGAACTTTTTTCTCTCAAAGAAAAAGTTACTATACTTGTTTTCCCTCACTGATTAATTAAGCTCAGGCTTTTGTTTAATTTGGCGGTTTGGACAAGGTTTCTAGAATTTTGATTACGTTTTCCGTGGTCTCGAAACTTGAGCTTGTAGAGGAGTTTTGAAGCCACTTTAATTACAAGACCCAAAGTCACTTGTAAGTTTACAGGACTGATAAATCGTTTATTTTCTTTATTTTTGCCCCCATTTTGTTTTAAACAAAGTCAAAGAAAAAATAAGATAGAGAGAACAGATAAGTCTAAGTTGCAAGCAAACGAGATAACTTTTATCTAGGAACGCTTAACGTAACCTGGAGTAAAAACATCTAGGAATAGATTGAACGATTTCAGCGTTACCAATTAATAGTGTTTCACATAAAGTCACCTTAAAACTCTGCCCCTTGTTGTTCAAAGGTTGGATAGGTTTATCCATCAGATAAATCACTATCCATGCAGTGGACAATGTAGTTTGTTTTGCCATTACTTGCCCAATGGATAGCGTTTATCCGATGGATAGCGTTATACGGGAATTTTGACAACTAGGGCCTGGAGTTTAATTATTGAAAACGTACTTTATTTGTTCAAGGAAGATATATCGAGTAATAGTTGGTCATGCAGTCAAGTGCGTTTTTAAATTATCTTTCAGAAAACGAGACGAAGATGGAAAACGACAAAAATAACCAATTAGAATCTCATGCGAAAGAAGATGAAGCATTGAAACAGGCTGGTAAGTCGATATTAAAAGAAAATTCTCCGTACTGATTTCCATATGTTTCCTTAATAGTGCGTCATGAGAATCTGGTGAAATATCTACCAAATTGGCTTTTAACATGATAACTTTTTTTTGTATTCTATCCCCTTTCAGCTTGGCAATGTGTCAACATTGCAAGAGGGAGTGTAATCTTTGAAGTTAAATGAGATGTTTCCACATCCACATATGTTTAACTGACTGACCAACCGACCGACTGACGGATTACCCGACCGACCAACTGACTGAATGTCTGACTCACTGACGCACTCACCCACTGACTCATTGGGTGGCTGACTGACTGACTGCCTGCCTGCAGTCATCCTCAGGGTCGGGGCTGCATACATCCGAGTATACCCCTGGGCTTAAAGTACTTCCTAGAGTAATTGCCAGTTTTTCAGACTCGTTATTTTTTTCTAGAGGAACGCCGCACTCGTCGCTGCCATTCTCGCTATGCATTCCGCCCTACCTTGGGATCATCAGCAAAGCCGTGCAGGCCAACAGGTATTAGAAATTCCTTAGACGTTTAACATGTTCGTCATTTGTGACGTCCACTTCTCCCAGTATCAAACTAGAAATTGGACAAAGTTCAATTTTTTTTTTTATTTGGAGTAATTTTCACCACGTGAAAGTATTGCTTATTAGCTCTCATGTGAATGGTCACACACTAGGCTTTCATCCACAGACTGTAAAGTTAGATCCGCCTTGTTCACCAAAATAAACAGTACCATATGAAAGTACTGCCCTTGTACAGCATAATAAACAGTACAGCGTACATAATGACAGTACTGCTGAATAGTTTTCATTTGAATGGTCACAAATTAGGGTTTTATCCACGACCATAAAAGTTAGAACCACCTTGTAGAGCATAATAAACAGTACAATATGGGTAGTACTGCTCAATAGGCGCACACCAGTATTATTTCCATCCACAGACTTAAAACTAGAATCACCTTGTACAGCACAATATAAAGAACCACGTGAAAGTACGGCTCGATGTCTTTGTAACTTGCATTAAAATGCCATCTTTTATGCTTCTAGTGAGGAAACAAGTTGTGCTTTGGAAATTCCTCGAGGAGCTTCTCGATACAAACGAAAACAACTGTGTTAGCTGGGTTTCAAGAGAGGAAGGGACTTTTAGATTCGTCGACTCCAAGCTTGCAGCCAAACTGTGGGGACAGCGGAAAAACAAACGAAACATGACTTACGAGAAGTTGAGTCGGGCGCTGCGTTATTACTACGACCGTCAAATTATGTTCCACGAGGAAGGACAGAAGCTTATCTACAGGTTTGGAGACATTGTGATGAAGAATAGAAAACCAAGCGCTGTTGAAGCTTCTTAGGGAGATATGAACATGAAAATGCTAGGCTATCGACAACGAGGAACTTTAATATCGGCTTTGCGAGCTGTTTCTTGATCAGACGTGAAACTGAATCAGTGATTTACCGTTGATTTGTTTGGCATATAATTAGCTGATTGAAAGGAGTATGGAAGCTACTGTTCTCAGTATGTTATGTTCACATTCAGATTCTTTACATTGCTGGGGATCAAACGTGAAAGTATCGAATTTAATGAAAACGAATGAATATATACTTACAAACTTACAATTTCTGTGAAAACCACTTTTTTATTTCCTATTTTGATTGAATGAAATTGAATCAATCTCTCAATTAATAAAATACGATTTTAAAATTTCTACATACATGAAACCGTGACTTAATTTGTAAAAATAAATATGTTAGTCCGTCAACTTTGAACTGTCTCGATCTGTAAAAAAAAAAAAGAAGAAAGTTTTTAATATCATTTTAAAGCTTAGATGTTAGAATGTTCCTGGCGACGAAACTTAATTAATTAGAGAAAAAAAATATAAAGTACTTTAATGTAAATTGTTTTTAATTAATTTTATACTGAATAAATGAATCCAGACCTTCAAAATTGTTCATGATCTGTAAGAATTTTTTTAAGAAAATATAAATAACAGTGTATCGTTTTAGTCCCCTTATTTTAATCTGGATTTTAAGGTATATAAGGCATTTTATTTCCCAGAGAGCGGTTTTCATTTGAGTGTCAGAAAGAAATTGGTTTCGCATCAACTGCGCTTTCCGACTGACTTAAAAAATTGGCGCCAGTTTTTCATCCAATCAGAAGTAAAACCAAAACCAATGGTAACTTACGCGCGCACGTTTTCCCGCGCTTTCCGTCAGCTGCACGTAGTTACTCAGTCGAGTTTTGATTGGTTTACCGTATTGTCGGTGTCTTTTGTGATTGGGTAGAGTGATTACTTTGGTTTTAGTTTCAAGACACTCATTTGAAAACCGCTCAAACAGATACTATTCTGTGCAGATTTGACTGCAGTGCAGTTGTATCGTTAATCGTTGTCCTGTATCAACTTGGCACGCAGGACGTGTTTGAATGGTTGGTTCATTGATTGACTGTTTGAATGACTGACTGGTTAATTGATTGATTAAATGATTGACTCACAGACTGATTGACTGGCTTTTAATTTCTTTTAACTTTCTGTAGTTTTAATAGCAATTGTATTAAGTCAGTTCAGCAATGAATGTTCTAACAAATCAATTTGTACTAATGCTTTCTTAGTTTGAATGGCTCACACAGAGTTCCATTCTTATGTATACCTTTTAGGGATAAAATAATGACGAGTGTTTCAATCAGTGATTAACTCAAGGAATTCAGTTTGAAGTAAACAGTTGTAGTCTTAGCAGAACTTTTGAAGATATTAAAAAAATCAATTTACTACAAGATCGCGACCTCGAGATACCTATCGGTTGATAACTGGCGGGGAACAAATCACCAACGAACTATGGGGGGGGGGGGGGGGGGGGGGGGTAAAAATCTCCACGTGGTTTTAGACCATAAAGAGAGGGTGTAATAAACTGAGGTGGGAGGGGGTGGGGAGGGGGGCGGGGGGGATGAGTTGAAATACTCCTAGTCGCTTAATGCCATAGAAAGAGGGATAAGGTACGGCCTGATGGGCAACTTGGCTCCGTATACAGACTTTTTATCAATCAAAAGCTTAGAAACAACTTTAATTTGAGTTTTTTTTTCTATCTGTCCTCTGATGATGACTGCATGATTTTATTTGGGACCTATACAGTTTCTGTTTCTTTAGTGCAGTTTCATAAAAAGACCAGTCGCTCATTACGTAACGCTTTCTCGAAGCCAGCGTCAAACGTAACACATTTTGCGATGAAAATGTTCCTGACCTCAGTTTTACCGAGTATTTTTAGTGTGTCCCATAACTCGACACATAACGCAAGCACACGAGTGTTTGAGGGTAAAATCATTTTTCTTTAAAACGTCTCATTCTAATGATTCCACATGAGATTTGCCTTTCACTTTCATTGCTAAACGTTTTTTTACAGTTAACATTTTTTAAGGCTCACAGTTAAAATTTTCCCATTTTTTCACCTGACGGCTAAATTTTGGCCTTCATACCTCAGGTTGAAGCCTCAAACGGCAGTTACATAGCTGAACGTGAAACATTTTCATTACGAATTGAACTGTCTATATTAAGACAGAGAGGCTTAAAGTAAGTAATCTAATTTCTTAAAAGATATATAAACTGAGTAAAAGGACGATAATCGGATTAGCCCTAAACTTTCACATAAACCTGATTGAAATAGCAACTTTGAAACTGATACATGGACTGAACTGACTAAGATGTCAACAACTGCTCTTGTTACTGATTTCTGACCCTTAAATATTTCTTACCTCTTTGTTTATACTATTTTAGAAAATCAAAGTATAAAGGTAATGTTTTTAAACAAATAACAACCCAGTCATTGTGAATGAAAGCTGTGACTGCACCAGAAATGCAGCTGCTCGGAGATGCGTACATCCTGGTCTGGACCATCCCAAAATAATTTAATTTAATACCGGCGGAAGAGTGGGATAAGAATCCCAAAAATATCCAAAAATATCCCACAGTCACGCAGTTTAATGATGCTGCAAATTTCAAACTGGAGGGTATACACAGTACGTAGATACGAGGTAAGAAAAGTTGGACAGAATGGAATCGAATTTAATAGAACATTTTCCCCTACAGATCTAGGGTCTAAAATTTTACGAAACCTGTCAGATCGTAAAAGGTTCTTTTCATTTTGGCGAAAAAGCTCTCACACCAGGCATTGGATTAGCCATCCTCACTGGTTCATTCACGCCCACGAACCGTTCCCTACCGGCGGGAAGTTGTCGCCTGTGGGAGCAGAAACCCGGAAAGCAACCGTGCAGACAGTAACTTCCCAGATCGATCAGCTGTAACTAATCTACTACGTTACAGTCTGTGTCGTTGACCAACCCGATAATGACGAACTTCCGTTAATTTTGTCAATAGATTTTACCCAGGGTTTTCCCGAACGTAGAGCCGGCTAATCAGATTTTTAGCGGGATAATGCGAACGACATCTGTCAATTTTGATTGATGTACACAGCGATGACACAATTATTGCGAGAAATGGAACGGTCAGTGTGGTCAGGACTAGAAGAAGTGTCACGTTGACGCTAGTACATGAAGTGAAATTGTTTTCGGTAAGTTATTTAGGTTTGATAAAACGCCCTCGTTTACTGGTCACATTTGACCTGAAGAATTCCCAACTTCTTCGTATCGAACTCGGTCTGTTTTTAATACCAATTTTAAAATATTAATTTAAAAAAACACCCACATTTCATTTACACGACAGGTATACATGATGTTGACTAAACGAATGAGACAAAATAGAACCGCAGACATTTTCGACAATGCCTCAGTCGACCAATGTTTTTTTAAGCTAGCCTCGGTTCGGCCCGGTATTTTGCATTTCAAACACAGCATATCTGAAGCTCGAAGGGTTAATTCAATCATCAAAGCAGAGACCTGACTCAAATGTAGCTCGTCAGCCTATATAAGGTTATTAATTCTGGCTAAGATGCGCTTCGACGAGACCTATCATCAGACACCTGTCTCACCCCCAAGACAGGTGCTCCCTAGAGTGGTTCTTAATTTTGCCAGTGGGGGAAAATCCTAGAAAATAAATAAACAAATAAATAAATAAATGAGTAAATAAATAAGTAAATAAATGAATAAATGAATGAATAAATAAATAAATAGAACAAAATAAAAGAATTCTAAGCAAAAATGGTGTTAATCATTTGCTATTCTTGTTCTTCCGATACGGTCTGAACATGCGAATTTCCGCTCACATTCAGTATTGGATTTTCCTCGCCCATTTCTTTTTCTCGCGGGGACTGACCCGACTCACATCCTAACCCAAAAGAAAAGTATTAATTCCGACCGATTCCCGTAGTGTTGACGTACTATTAGCACGGGGTGGGGCAGACTCTAGGAAGAAACACAGTCAATTATTAGAAACTGCTCGCCTACACTTCAATATTTCAATTATACATCTTCGCGTTGTTTACAGCCGGCTGTTTCCCGAAAAGGTGCCGGAATTTAGCAAACACAGAATGCCTGGGAAAACGAGCTGACCGAAGAATCTTCGTAATCTCTCCGGCTTAAATTAATGATCGAATTCAGACGGAATCTCGTAAGTTCTAAAACAATGGTTTCGAAAAGCGAAAAACTCAAAATCTAAGTGTGTCATGAGCTGGAAAGTGAATTTCCGTGTTTTCAAAATAGTAGAGCACTGTGGGAAAGTTAGAGATAAGGCCGATTGAATTCCAAACCGTTAGGTTTTCAAAATCGAACGTTAATCTCGGATCACATTTCCCGAAACTGTTCTGTGAGTTCCATTTTGTTCGATCGGCTCGATCTTTTGTTAAACTCTTCGATTAGAATTAAATTTAAAAAACCCTGTAGATAAATTGTGTCTTTTTTTTTGCCATTCGTCTTGGGAACGAGGTTGACCCAGCCTTGGTAGCGTGCAGTTCGTAAAACGGGATAGTCCAAGAAGTTCCGATTCGTACCGCACACGCCGAGGATTAAAATTAAAACTTATTTAAGCGAACGAAAACAAGGTAAGTTATGAACTAATATATGCAAAAAGTGTATGATTGAACGTCTAAAACAAAAGGATTAGGTAACGCAGAAAAGTCCATTCAAACACACCAATGAACGCAATTGTCTCCTGTTCACCGGGTCTCCCTTTTCGAAACTGTTTATAATGGCCTATTTTCCCCTCTCTTTTCTAGTAGTCTTCTCGGAGGAAACAGGTCGCGCAAATGGAGCTTAAGTCTAGCATGATTGTGGATTGTGACGTCCCTGTACCCTAGATTTTATGAAACGCGACCAGTTCTTAAAACGAACGTCATTTCTACGGTTTGTCATCCAGTCTCCGCCGGGGGGATATATATCTTTTTCTTCTAGAAATCAGCAGGATTTAGTAAGCTGGTTTTTAAACCTGTTATTTAGGTATTTCTAAATTGGATACCTTCTATTTCTAAGGTTTTGGGTTAGAATTGAAATCGTCATGGACTAAATGATTGAGTAATCACATCGTGACTTCTAAACCAGATCCATTGTTTTCCTTATAACTTCGGTTTGTTGACACGTCCGTCAAGTGCAGTGGTTATAACCGGAATTGGGCGTTAAATTCGTGTCGCAACCTGTAGCCTAGAATCACGAGATGTAGAAACAACACTTTTAGCGTAGGACTGACCCAGGAACCATATTTGGAGAATCGCTTTCGAGTTGAATACATTTTGAAACAGATCCAACACGTGTCACTGGTTTCGCTTCACTCATACAATTTTTTTTCCTTCTGCTTATAAGCTTTTGTTCTTTACTTTTCAAATTCAGGAGAGGTTGTCACACGAGTACAAATAGTCTAGCGGAAGCCTTGTCCATAAAAGGAATTTGGCTGACGCATGAAATTAGGAACTGTGCGAATAACCAAAGGTTAATCACCTATTGTTTGCATTTTGTATAAATACCGCATAGTGTTACACTTTAGGGGCAGATCCTTGGCAACTATACTGCAAGACAGTTCCTCAACTCACAAAAGCAATCTACCTTGTTTGAACATTTCATAGAAATCTGCGTTTCACCATAAATCGGACATTTAAACCTTGCATTTGAATCGAAGTTTTCCAATATTGCTCTGATACCATCCGTAATCAAGCTGTACAACATGACAACGGCGATTTTTAAACTTCTTCTGTTGGGATTTATCAGCGAAGAAATATATGTCTACGGTGCACTTCGATCGATCGGACCAGGACAGACCTATCCAAACGCTAAAGAAATAGACACGTGTGGAAATATCAGAGACATTATCAAAAGAAATTCAGCTCGCTTTAGGAAAATCCTTGTCAGGAACACCAACAGCGAAATCGTGTTTGCCAACGACGATTGTCGACGAATGACGGCGCGAGCTAAAAGTAAGTTGGATGTATTGGGTTCCAGAGTTAAACGACAGTGGAGTAATGCAAAGCTGAAGGTGTTGTTGGCTTGGACAGATCAAATAATTCCTCAGGCGCCGATCTCGCTACATTACGAAGGTTAGTAAAAAACACAAGTTCATTCATCACTCATTTAAAGGTTGTATCATTAATTAACAATTATAAAATTTTCACATTAATGCTATATTAAACGTAACCAAGTCCGACAAATTTTAATAGCTTTAAGTATCTAGCGCAATTCAGTATGATTTTCAATGTATTTTTAATTTTACGTTCATACAACTTACTCCTCTAGCAAACACTGGGACATCGTCTTCCGTACTATTTCTCAACTGCGTTAAAAGGTCAACAGGGTATGAAACATATAGCCCACGTACATTAGCTTAAAGTTTCATTTTGACGAAACAAATTTGTAAAGGTCGTCTCAAGATTGTGCAACGACTTGACCTATGAAACATCATGAAAGATCGCAATCAGGAAAAAAAAAATTGCGGCAAGGTGTTTCACTATATGCTCAAGCTACAAATTTCGTTGTTTAGATTCCGTTGTTCAAGGACATGCAGTTTTAATGAGGAGAAAATGTATTTTTTTCCTTTGGTTTTCACTTTTTAAAAGACATTTTCTCGATCTACAGCCAAATTCTCATAACTGGCACTGAAGCAATGTACCAAAACCAGTAAGGGGAACAAGCAGTTCAATCTCAGAACATGTTTTCTTTAAAAATATGTTTAAAACTGATGCTTGACCTTGAAATAAAACTCTATATTTGAAATCAAAACCTTCTTGATTCGCTTTGTTTTTAAACAAGATTGAATTAACAAAAATGCAAATCTCAATTTTTCGAGTGGCCTTTCGAAACGTGTCTAGATGAGCGCGTGGAGGCGGATAACGGTCTCGCGAAGCGTGCGAGTTTCTCTCGTGATCATTATTATTTTTTTGTTTTTATTTTCATGCGATCGTCACACAATCCCTCTTGAGGTGGAATGATTTAGGGTCACGAGTCAAAGTCTACGTAAACACTTGTACGGCTCTCGTTGGAGATTTGAGCGTGACGCAACGGTTTCGATCTGTTCCCATTATTTTTTTGACCCTCGCATATTTTATCCTTATTGACTTTGCATCTTTCATAAAAAGAACGCCATGAAAAAACACACTGCACCCGCATTTATCTTTCAAAATAGGCTTCTCAAGAGTCAACAAAACTATGATGCAACGCAGCGTTAGTCGATGTCACGCAACGTTTTTTACCCGTTCTGTGACAAACCCAAACAGAGAGCTTTGAGAGGTGAATTGTCACTTGTATCTAGCTTTGTTTGGCCGACCAATAAATTTAAGTAACGCCCTGAATAACGTCATATATAAAGGACAGCACTGAGTTAACATTGTGATAACACAATGTACTGTCTTTAACACAAGTAACCAATTTGATGCATGACTGATTATTGACTTTTTCCTTTCAGGACGAGCCCTTCGTCTCCAGACTTCCGACGGCGACAGAAAAAAACTGTCCACTCTAGCAGGCCTGGCTGTACAGGCTGGATTTGACTGGGTTCACTACGCAACAAGTTCATACATTCATGCCAGTGTCATCCGAGATGGTAAGTTACATTGTATCATGAACTTACAAACCTTAGAATCCGAAAAGGCGAGAGCCTTTGCGTTAGTGGTAGATTTTCCTTTCGATTAAAAGTGCGCGCGATTTTTCGCCACTTTCAGTTTTGCTCAGTTTTGCTAGTTCCAAGTTTTTTTTAGCCTTATGCTCTACTCACAAGAGCGAAGAGGATGATTGAGTGAGTTGCAATTTTAAGTTCAATCAATCAATCAGTCAATCAAATTTATCATTAGGTAGTCAGATAGTTTTCGTCTTAAAATTCATTTAAGAGTTTGAGTGATAAACGACCAAGAAATTTTTGTTTCTTAAGTTTTTCTTCGAAGATGAAGTACTTTTGCATACGATGGCATTCCAAAGCTTCATTGATTTTATAATTTCTTGGCGATTCGTACACACGAAGAAATAAAACTTGTCACAAGAAATCTTCTTGCGAGCTGACATTTACTTGCTGCTCGCATGCTTGATTACTTGCTTGCTTGGGAAATAAGTTCTTTTTCCATGCTAAATTTTCCACTGTATGGGAACAAAAAGATAACCCGGCATCAAAACGCTCTGCAGAATGCACCAACAGTGTTAATATTTGTCCCTTTCTCTTTGTCTTCCCAGTTTGTCAAACGTCAGTTGATTTGGCCTTTATACTGGACGGTTCAGGCAGTGTCGGAAGCTATAACTTCAACCAAGTAAAGAACTTTGTCAAAAATGTCGTGGACTTTTTCAACATTGGTTCATCCGGGACACACGTGGCTGTCGTGACGTATTCAACATATTCAAGACTGGAGTTCAATCTAAAAGCGTATTACACGAAGTCATCGATCAAGAACGCAGTTAGCTATATTGGATACCGAGGGGGGTGGACTTATACAGCGGATGCTTTGGATTTTACACGCCAGAATATTTTCAGTAAATCTCAGGTAAGTCGGCCCATTGAGTGGAGCTCAAAACACAGTGATTTACCCTCCCTTCCCCCCTCCCTTGATCCTGGCGTAATCATTAAAAATATCGAAGTCCTGACATATGATATGCGTTTACTTTTGTTAGCGATTTTTTGGTGCTTTTTTGGGATGGGTCTTTATCGTTCTTTTCTTTCTACAAAACTTTTTTTTTTCGCAAAATGTTAGCACTTTCATTGCGCTTAATTATTGTGCTCAAAACGTTTTTCGGCGGCTATTTTCAAGGAGAGTAAGTTAATATCGTCATCAAAGAAAATACATGTCGTTTATGTTACCTGCATAAGAATAACGCCAGGAAAAATATTGTGAGTAAAACGATATGTAGTTCACAAAACAAGCTATGAAAGACGTCTAATTAAAGCAAAGGTTTTGTAAATGTAAAATCAAGGCAAACATTGTTGAGAAAGAAATCAGTCAGCGCAAGCAGCGAACAGCGAGTCCTCGCGAGCGAAGCAATCTGGCGACGGGGATTCTGGTGAAGAGGCAGCGCTCTCACATGTACTCTGCTCGCAGGCTATAATTAACGTAAATTTGTCTATCACTGACAGCTTTTTTTTTTTTTCACGCAGGGCATGCGTCCAGACCAAGGAATTCCCAAGGTGACCGTCTTGCTCACTGACGGCTACTCTAATGGGCGCGCCGTGGCCGGCCCTGCCAATCAGCTGCGTAAGCTCGGCGTGAATATCTTTTCCATTGGTGTGGGTAATTACGTCAACCCTGCGGAACTGAACGTCATTGCCTCGGATCCCGATAGCACACACGTGTTTCGAATGAACAGTTTTAATGACTTGGCTGGCTGGGTGGACAAGCTCAGTGCTGTGTCCTGCGATGGTAAGTAGAGAGCTTAAGCAATGACGACGGCGATCCCGAGGACAACGCCTGGTAGAAAATGAATTAATATATTTTATTTTCGAATTTCACAAATCTCTAGATCTTTTCCGTGCGCCTATTAGTCTCAGAACTTGCTCAAGCTAAATATGTAACGCCAGCGTTCGATTCCAAATAAAAATACGAAAAATTAGCCGCTGTCATTCGCGTTCTTCAAAATACGAAGAACCTAATTTTTTCACGTTGTTGTTGTGCAGAGAACGGCAAAGAAATGTAGAAAGATTTATAACGCACGTGCTTAGCCATTGTTTTTCTCATTAAACCTTTTGTTTGGTGGCGTTCTCGTTGTCTTTGCCGTCGTGGTTTGCTTAAAGGAGCTCAGTTACTGTAATTTGAGTTATTTTGGCCACATACAAAATTAATTACCTTTAAATGGTAGGAAACCTAAAAATAACAGTTTAACAAGAGAGAAAAACACCAAAGAGATAATGATAAACCATGAAGGAACAAGGATGGCTAAGGATGGAGAAGATTGACACGGATTACGAACGACAAACTTGAGAAATTGAGACTAAACTTTTTAATATGCGCAAACCGTGACTTAGCTCCTTTAAGGTCATTCCCCAGTATTGCATTGCGCATCCCTACTGCGTATCATTTCACGCGTGATTAGCGCGCGCGCATTAAAAAATGGCGGCTTTTTCTTTACAGCTGGACCTCGCCATAGTGGTAAATCGTCATTTTCTCGCAAACGAATATGGTGACCTATCATTTTTTTTCTGTTGTTTTGAATTGAGTGATAAATTTCTCTGTGTAAAATAAATATGGACCA
>Ga0126339_10000901_pt1 | contig 18574 bp, 7 predicted proteins | sample OrbTmetagenome_2_FD_92532 | JGI IMG/M metagenome (GOLD analysis project Ga0126339, IMG submission 92532) | Coral microbial communities from Petempiche,Puerto Morelos, Mexico - Orbicella T R C metagenome | ecosystem: Host-associated > Invertebrates > Cnidaria > Coral | place: Petempiche,Puerto...
AGGGATGTTTAATGACACTTGAAAAAACCTGCACATATGAGATACCTTTCAGTTGCACACAAAGTGAGAAGAATTGTAGCCTCGATATAACCAAAACTGAAAACTGCAGCATTCAACCAGTTGTGAAGGGTTCTAACTGTGATATTAAGAGTACTACATCTACAGCAACATCCAACTTTCAAGAACCTGAAGTATGTCATGTGGAATGTTGGATTTGTCAAGAGGAATTATGTAGTCAAGCTCAACTTTTGAAACACTATGACAATCATATGAAATAGAACATTTTAGCTCAATGTTATTTTCTGTAATCACTGTGAAACCCTGTAAATCAACCACAGTTCACTAAAATCTGATTACGGTAATAAAAATTAAAGAGCCTTTTAATTAGGAAATGACTAGCTGAGCTAATTTTTTGACCAAGTGGAAGTGATTGTTGTAAGATTCCAACCTGCATTGTTCAATTTTTCATGCATTTAAAATAGAGAACTCTTAAAAATAATAGGAACCAGTTGTGGTCAAGTTTTCTGATGTTTTGTCTCATCAATAGAGGATATTTTGTTGATGCCTCTCATTTGATGTGTAATTACAGTTTAGAGCAAAACTGCCCACAGATATCCCTGGGTCCTTGGGAACCATACAGCTCTTAGATTTGAATTTAAGGAAAAACCACATCACCAGAAATCTTGCCTTCGTTATATGTAATCGTTGAGTCACAAAAACACCCTTTTTTAGTAACATTGCATTGCATGGAAGGAGAAATGTAGTAGCGTTCTATCATGAATGCTGTTCTCTGATTGCCGGCTATGCCACTCACTATCTATTCTGTGTTAAATAGTGAGTAGCGTACGGTGAGCGCTTGTTAGGAAACTGGTGGCTTCTTCTTTGCGTTTTTGAATTGTCTCTGAGGAGGATTTATAGTTTTAAACAACTAGTAGATTTACACTAAAGCAATCAGATTATTCACTCTCGATTTCTATACGTGATAGTTGACTTGGGCTGCACCCTGGTCAGCTATTGTGTAATAGAAATCTCAAGCTCACAATCTAATTGATTAACATAAATCGTATTTCTTGACAGTATTAAAGGAGCTCAGTCACGGTTTGCGCATATTGAAAAGTTTAGCCTCAATTTTTCAAATTCGTCGTTTGCAATTTGTGTTAATCTTCTCCATCCTTAGCCATCCTAGTTCCTTTATGGTTTATTATTATCTCTTTAGTGTTTTTCTATCTTATTAAACTGTCATTTTCAGGTTTTCTACCATTTAATGGTAATTCCGTATGTGGCCAAAATAACTCAAAATACCGTGACTGTGCCACAGGCTAGTGGTTCTGCAGTAAACTTTGACAATGTTATGACGAAATTTATCATCAATAAGGGGACAGACGCATAATAAACTGACGTCAATTTGTTTTTTACAATAACAACCCCAAAATGTTCAAAAGCTGGGAATAAATGAGGGCAAAAGACGCCGTAAACTTGCAGTAAACAAAGATGAGTGAATTCTTTTCAAAATGATGTGAACATTGCCAATACCTTTTCTCGCTTTTTGATTGGCTAAAGGTCCATAAAATCTCATTGGTAAAAAAGACGACAGTTTTGGCAGCTGAAAGTTGAACTTGAAAGCTTGCATAAATTAAAACTTTATCCATCTGTACTCTTATTGTTGATAAAAATGAGCCAATCAGCGCGCAAGAAATTAGACGGTTATTGTAAAAAAAAAAAAAAAAACCTTGTTGTCGTAAGTCAAGTTTTGTCCAGTCTCGGCCAGTCGTTCTTGAATCCAATCCGAGTGTTTCTCTGCGAAAAGACTGGGAGCTACTGAAGGATTGCGCGCCATGAGTTTGATCGAGTATACAATGAGACGATTTTCCTTCAGAAGGTAAGAAGATGTTTAGAGTACCTTTCAAGTAGATTTTATTTTGATTCTAACGAAGTAAGAGGTGAACTGGTTTTAAAAAGCTGTGGTAATTCAACAATTTCATCCGATATCGTTGCGCGCTTTCAGTTCGAGTAAGCGAATTTCGAAGATAAGCGGTAACCGGTCGTTTTGCCTTCGAATTGTTTCGGTGATTAAGCTTATATCTGTACACATTTAAGCTTGAATTTAACCGTATTTACATTGTTTGAAAGTGAAATGTGTTTTCCTTGATCGGTTACGGTCGGCATATCCACTACATCTTTGACGGGAATCGAAGGAGGCTTAATTATTGTCCTCTGAGCCGGTTAACAAGAGAATATCATATTCTCTTTCCATAAAGGGAATCTTGGCTGTTCATGTTCCAAAATATGGGTCTCTTTAATGGTCCTTGGGTTTTAAGTCAACATCTTTTGTGAGCGGTTGGAACATGCGATTTGCTTTGATAACCTGGTATCTCCTACCTGCAGCTAAATACAGGAATTGCACCCTATTAAGGTAATTCCCCTGAAATAAAACTGCGCATAGACTTTTGCTCAAACTTTGTCCACTGAATATTTATCATATGAGAACTTTAATTACAAAACAAAAAAGGGGGGTGCCCGTGCTCGTTAAGGAGCAGCAAGGCATTGAAAATGTCCCATTTTAGCGTTATTTAATGCTTATTACAGGAACGCATTCCAAGTTATTGTAAACTCTTTGTGAGCCCAGACTCGTGAAAACACGCCTCAAACTACTGTCAATACTTGTGTCAGACACAAATTAACTTTTTAAGTTTGATTTTGACAGACAGCTGAATCCTTGTTAAAACATTGGAACCAAATTGCTTGCCACGGCTATCAAACTGCAAAATAGAGAAGACTACAGTGCAGCTGCTATTTTCCTTATTTACTTAATTTTCAATAATAGAAATCAGATTATATTTGACCGGGCAGAAACAAGTTATCATCAAGCTATAATTTATATGGCTGGTCATCTTGACCAGCAAGCAAGAGTCATTTTTTCTAGTCCTGCATTCTTTATATTACATGTTACCATGGCAACAGTAAGACCTGTTGAAAACACCCCTAATACTAGCTAAAAGTGATGACAACTCTTAAAGTAGTTTTGTGATAGGCATTTCTAAGGCATTTTAGCTTCATGCACCTTACTTTCTCACAGCGGTTACCGAGCACATGCGACCTTCAGCACAAAAATGTCTTGAAAAAACGTAAGTTTTGGTGGTCGTCAATCATCTCCACCTCCTTGCCGACTGTATGCAAAATTTACCTGAAAAAGTGAACCCTTGCAGCTAGCTCACTAAATACATTGGCAGTAAATATTCCTTGAAATCTATAAAATAATGAAGATGTTTGTTGGGTTTTTTAACAGCCATTCGCACGCATGAATGACCCCGAGAGCAAGCAAATCTACACACAGACAAATTATTTCTGCATGTATTTTTCTTGGGGCTACAGACTGAGCAATGCTTAATCCTATAAAACTTGTAACTTATTACCTTACAAAATTATGAGGTTTATAAGATGTTTAAGTCTTGTTCAGTCCATAACCCCAAGACAAATACGCGCAGAAATAATTTGTTTATGTGTAGATTTGCTTGCTCTCGGGGTCATTCATGCATGTGAATGGCGGTTGAAAAACCCGAGCTGCCCGTCTTCTGTTATAAATTTCAAGGAATATTAAATGCCAATGTATTTAGTGAGCTAGCTGTGCATACTGGAAGTAAAATGATAACTTTTACTAATGGACTGCATGCTGCAAGGGTTTTTTTTTTGTAGTACTTTGTATAGTGTGTGTGCAGTCACACAACTATGACGTCAGAGAAATTTTGTGGCCGCCATGTTGGAGGAGTGAAAATACAACACATTTGGTGGGCTGTTGTATTCGGAAAGCATAAATTCATGAGTGATGCCTTCGTTTTGCCTCATTGTTGGCTGTTCCAACAACAAAAAGAAGAATCTAGACCTTTGCTTCTGTCGGGTGCCAAAAATTGTCACAAGTCAAGGAGAAGAAGCTGAGATCTTGTCCACCGAAAGTCGACCTCACTCGGTGGTTACCTGCCATTTAGTCAAGCTGACTTGACGGAGACAATTCCAGAGAACGGCTGTGTTTGCAGTATTCACATTCATTAATTAAGGAGAAGCAGCATACTTATGGGATCGATTCAACCCAGACATAGACCAATCCAGAGGATTACAGTTGATCGTGCAGCACTCAGACAGAGGAGTGGCACCATTTCATTTGTGAGTGAGGCTTGGGTTGGCCGTACATCTGACAAATTTTTGACAGAGAACTGTGGATTTTTGAGCAACTTAACCCCTGGGGATCTTGTCCTTGCAGACCGAGGATTTACTGTCCATGAAGAAGTATGGTTTCGCCAAGTTGAACTCAACAACCCTGCATTCACAAAAGGTAAAAATCAGCTGGATCCTCTAGATGTTGAGAAAACTCGTAAAATTGCCAAAGTCCGTCTTCACATGGAATGTGTCATTGGCATCCTCAGACAGAAGTATACAATTCTTCAAAGCACACTACCTACATACTTTCTCACATGCAATCAGGAGAGACAAATTCCTTTGATTGATAGGATCTTGAGGGTGTGCTCTGCCCTGGTTAACCTTTGCCCACCTATCATACCTTTTGATCAAAGAGTACAGTACTCTTGTGGAGGTTTTCTTCCCATTGGCATTAATTTTGTAATTTTTAATGTGTGATTCCTGAAAATTTCCATACCTCCCCAAGGATGTCTTTTTGGTTTAAACCCTCCCACCCACTCTGGAATTTTCAGTTATGCTTCATACTTTCCCTAAGAATTTTGGCTTTTGAGACCCCCCTCTGCCCTCTGAATTTTTAATGACCATTGTTTGGGTGGGTGTGGATATTTTTGTGGAACCACACATATAGAGATACAGTGTACTGGTACCTTGTTTCAGATATTTAACATTTTTAAAGTTAAAACAATTTTTCACAGAGAGAGAATAGTCACAGATATTAATATAGTTTCTTTGTAGTTGCTAAAAATGGTAATTTCAACAATACCATTGTACTGGACTGTGATTTGTAGACTTAAGTTGATTCAAATGCTGTTATACTGTTTTGCACAATTGCATTGGGTGGGGAACCCCCATATGAAACAGACAGGGTTATCACACCTAGGATTGCACATTTTAAATGCTTGGTCTTGCTATTTAGGGGGTCAAAAAAGCTTGAGCAACCCAAATTCATCTCCTTCAGGGGTTTGATTCAGAATTTCCAGTGCCTCAGTCTCAGTCTATTTCATATGGCCGTACCCTTCCCTCACTGCAGGCATAACACTGAAAATTGGGAGAGCACCCCTTGCAATAGATTCAAGGTAATATTTTATATTTTTTTCATCATTGTTTGCCAACATTCATTTTCATGAAAATTTAAAGCATTAAGCAACTGTCATCGGGACAGACAGGGTTTTGGTAAAACATTTGTCTACCAACAATTTGATGTTGAATTGTTCACTTGCCATCTAGCAAGTTTATGGACTGTTGGCTAACAATGTTGGGACATAAAAACCATGACTTCAGGTGGTTAAGATGGTGCTCTCTGACATGTGATTTCTCGATAGTAAAATCACAGTGCAGGAAATCCACATGTAATAGATTTGAGCTACCCACATACATATTTTTTTAATAAAAGGTTTATCTATTGCTTTTATTTTTTAATAAATTTATCACAAAGTTCAGTGAAAAGCATTCTAATTAGTCTTAAAGCAGGCTGAAACACAAGATGTTTTAATCCAAGCTATTCAAGTCCCCTTTGTGATCAAAGTCAAATTTCTCCTTGCAATGCAATTACTAAAACAAGAGAAAAGGTTATGAGAGTTAAGAAAATGATCACATAGCAAAACTGCTTGGATGAAGATTAGTTGGGAGAACTTGTATGTGCATTATGGGTTCTAAAGGGTCAAATCTTGCAGTATCAATACTTAAAGAGCCAGTCTTACCCATGAGGCTTTGCATGCCACTGGGTTTATTGTAACACAAGCACCGGGTGCATTCTAGATGACATTGGCTCTTCAAGAAAACAAATGATGACATTATTTACACACACTATTATGAAACTGACCTCTAGTTTCTATGTTTGAATTTCTGACTTTGTATGAGTAATTGAAATAATGTTTCTTTGTTTTCAAGGTAAACTCCATCACACTGTATTTGGTGAAAGTTAACTTATGTAAGGCATGCATGACTATACTGCTTACATCCAGTGTTCCTTCAGTTTCTCGAGTGGACAATTGACTCCTGTGTGTGCACACCTTTTAAGCAGACACTTGCATCATGCTTTCAGTTACATGTAATCAACTCATAAGCTGATGGTCTCTCATAAGCTGATGGTTAGTGATGATGGTCAGTGGTATTCAACAATCCTCATAAGGAATCAGCTTCAATCCAAAGAGAAAATAAATTTGCCAACTTATTTAAGCAAAAAGAAAGTATTTGCAGTCTGGTTTTAATTAACGATAATAATGCCTAGTGATCAAGTATAGAATAACACATGCAAGTGAAAATCCATTTAAGACATATTTTTGCGACAAATTCCTATTTTGTTTCTTTTTTGGTAATTTAAAATTACTATGACACTGAGGCTGAGGGATTGACTGTAATTGGTATTACTTAAGCAATCCTAAGCTTAGTCTCTAAGGAAGGGGAATGGCAGGAAATTGCTCCATTTGACCAGACTTTAAACATTTTATCAGGTGCCCACGCATTTTTGGAATGTCATACTGAATCATTTTGGGGTCATCCATGAACACAAGGCCTGTAGCATAAGTTATTGAAAACACACCACAGTCAGATCCATTCAGTTGTTTCTGAACAGAGACAACTGAAAGTTTCCTAAACTCATTACCAAGAAGGTCTCGTGCTTGCTCTTCAATGTCATTGCAAATAGCATCATGGAAAAGGCTATCATATAAGTTAACATGGCCCTTAGTACATCCTATTGAGCTCAGCCAAACCCAATGATTGCCTCCAGTGTGTAATAACTGAACAAACTCTCCACCAACAACATCAAAATTTCTGCAAAGACCAAGGGTTGGCCTTTAAAATCCCTCAATGTTGGGATTAATTTTTTTTTAAACAAAGCTGTGCTTGATGTATTATTGCTCTGTCTAACCATCCATGATCCTTAGTGTAGAAGGTGGTCTCGAGCACGAGGTACGACAAAAGATCACACGCTTCCACAGGAGGAAGGCATACTGGAGTATATTTCTGCAGCAGAAAAAGTAAAGGATCGATGCCGATCACTGTGATCTTCTCTATATACCTCTTCTTAATACTACTTTCCAGTGAATCGGCATGATATGTGGACAAATATAATTTTGGAATCTGTGATCACTTTGTCCGAAGACGCATATTTTTCCGCCTCACTGGCCGCCATATTGAAAAAGCACTCCTCCAAGATGGCGGCACCTTGTTTTCGAACACTTTTATGACATCACGCGAACAGACACTAAACAGAGATGATTGGTGCCCTGATCACCAAAACTTAGGTTTTGTCTAGACCCTTTTGCACTGAAGGTCGCATGTAATTGATAACTGCTGTAAGTCTCTTGACTGTAATTTTTATTTTTAAATGTTTTTTCAAATCTTGAATTTGGATTAGAAGTACATGTGGATGTAAGTGACTTAAAAGCTCAAGATACGTAATGTTGCAACCTTTTCTCACTTTCCATTAGATGTACAGAAATGATGCAATGATGGAATGAACTGGTATGATGTCAAAAGTAAAGAAACATGAACCAGTACTCCCAAGGGAGAAGCTGTATGGCTGCAAACAGCATGGAAAGTGTGTCAACCAAGTAGGACATTTGAAAAGTCATTTAAGAGTCTAAACTGGTGAAAAGCCTTATGAATGCAAACAGTGTGGAAAAGCTTTCCACCAAATAGGAAGTCTGAAGAATCATTTAAGGGTCCACACTGGTGAGAAGCTCTATGAATGCAAACAGTGTGGAAAGTGTTTCAGTCAAGGAGGAAATTTGCAGAGACATCAATTAGTTCACACAGGTGAGAAACCTTATGAATGCAAACAGTGTGGAAAGTGCCTCAACCGAGTAGGAAGTTTGAAGGAACATTTAGGAATTCATACTGGTGAAAAGCCTCATGAATGCAAACAGTGTGGCAAGTCCTTTAACCATGCTGGAACTTTGCGGAGACATCAATTGGTTCACACAGGTGAGAAGCCTTATGAATGCAAACAGTGTGGCAAGTCCTTTAACCGCGCTGGAAATCTGCAGAGACATCAATTAGTTCACACAGGTGAAAAGCCTTGTGAATGCAAACAGTGTGGAAAGTGTTTCAACCAAGTAAGAAGTTTGAAGAATCATTTAAGAGTCCACACTGGTGAGAAGCCTTATGAATGCAAACAATGTGGAAAGTGTTTTAGACAAGCAGCACATTTGAATAATCATGGGAGAGTTCACACTAGTGAAAAACCTTATGAATGCAAACAGCGTGGAAAAGGTTTTAAACAAGCAGTACAGTTGAAGGATCATGTAAGAGTCCACACAGGTGAAAAGCCTTATGATTGTAAACAATGTGGGAAGTGTTTCAAGCAAGCTGGAAGTTTAAGGAACCATGTAAAAGTGCACTCAAGTGAGAAGCCTTGTGAATGCAAACAGTTTCTGAAGATTTTTTGCCAAACATCCAACTTTCAAGAACCTGAGCTATGTCATGTGGAATGTTGGATTTGTCAAGAGGAATTATGTAGTCAAGCCCAACTTTTGGAACACTATGATAATCATATGGAATAGAACATTTTAGCTCAATGTTATTTTCTTTAAGCAATGTGAAAACCTGTTAATCGACCGCGTCCAGTTGAGTAAAATGCTAATGAAATTTACAGGGGCTTTTAATCAGGAACTGATCAGCTGAGGTAATCTTTGAACAAGTGGGGGTGATTGTCGCAAGATTCTAACCTGCATTGTACGATTTGTCCTGCTTTTAGATAGAGAACTCTTAAAAAATAATGTACCAGCTATGTCCAAGTTTGGTTATGTTTTGTTTTATCAATAGTTGATGTTTTGTTGATGCCTCTCCTTTGGCATCTGTGATCACATCACATTTCAAGGCAAGAATGCCCACCGGTTAATCCCAGAGTCCCTTAGAGACATACAGCATTACTGGATAAAATAACCATGTCACCACAGGTTTGGCCTTTCTTATGTACTCGTTAAGTTAGGAAAGCACTCTTTTCAGTAACAAAGCATTGAATTTGTAATCACAAGAGCCTTTTGTAGCTTTACATGAAGAATGTTCTTGACAGCATTAACTTGCCATAAGCAGACACCAATAGGAAATTGTCTACTGAAGAGAAGTGTATGCCAAATTGAAGTTTAAACAACTGTTAGTATTTGGATGAGGCTCGGACAAAATCGAAGGGTCTAACAAAAGGTGTTCAAATACATGTGTAAACAAGAAAACAAAAATCTATCACAGGCAAGATTAGCCGTGATATTTGTCTGTAGATACCAGAGGCTTTTGTATTACCTTATTAAGAATACTGCATGAATCGGTTCTGATTTTGTTATGTTGTAGTTTGCTATAACTATAATGAATAACCTACATGACTGTATAAAACTGACAGAGAAAATGAGGGGAAATTTTCTCTTGGTCATGTGTACAGTTAGAGTCAAAAAATCAAGTGAAAACATAGACAAGACCCTTTTTAAGGGTTCTTAACCATTTTCCTCTATTAACTATATGGGACTGATAAGAAAAGGCAGCATCAAATTGAAGTTTTCAATGCTTGCAAAATGGATTTTTAGCTATTGACTACTGACAACCAATATGCCATTTAAAAAGACAAGGGAATCTTCCTTTCTGATTTAATTAAAAGAATACTGGCAGCCGGAAATCCTCAAAAATTATTATATACGAATGTGTACATCTGTCGATTTTTAAACTTTTTTATATATAGGTGTGAAGTACTGTGTTCATGAAAGGCTAATGACCTTATATAGCAAAATTATGATTTATTAACTATAAATATTAAATATTACAACTGAAGTTATCACAAGCCCAATGAAGAGGTTTATTTCCATTCTTAGAAGGGCCAGGTGAATTGGAAGTCTCAATGATTGCTGCAAAAGTTCTCACAGTCTACCTAGCTTTTTTTAAAGCAGGCTGAGGAAGTACTTTTTTAATGGAATGTAACTGATTTAAAATGTCAAAGAGCGGGTAGTTCCTATGAAAGTTGACAAAGACGTCTTAAATATTTGTCAGATCATCCTTTGGAATAACCGATTTATTAAAATAGAGGGTTTTTCTGCTTATTTCCCAAGTGGGTTGTTGGAAAAAATGAGCAAAAGTTCTGTACAAGTATTATAATAATTAATTTGCTGAGTATGTTATATTGATATAACATATTACTTTTTGATCAGAAGCAAAAGCAGTATGTGATACAAACAACTTGCCCCTCCACTGGAAAAATTTTTTAACATTTCAACATAGTTGCTATACGATCTTTTTGCCATTGTCACAATTACCATAGCTATGTTTTCCCTTTTTTTGAACAAATATTGAAATGTTTGTGCCAACCCATTGAGTTAAGCTTCCAAAATATGATCTTCACGAAATATAAGTCTTGTCCACATCTACAGCCCAGTTTCACAAGAGCTGAAAATTTTGTCTGTATTCATAATGAATTGTGTTAAACAGTGGTTGTGTTTTAATTTCAGTATCTTCTCCTTCCCTGTATCTGCCGTACAAGTGTGACCCTAGGTAAATAACACAGAATTATTCTAAAAATGAGTCTAGCTTTAACGAAAACCATTTTACAGAACTGCGAACTGTTAGGGAAGGTAAATTTTTTCTTGGGGGAGGGAAGGGGAGGGGCTGGGGGATTTTGGTATTTTTTTCCAAAAAAAAAGTGTTGGCCCTCCCTTGCATTATAATAAAAAATCTCCTGCCCCCCACCTTTAGATGACTGACAAAAGTGCAACCCTCCCCTCACTACTTACTACATGGTATGTTCCATGCCGTAGAAACTTCAGAACATTTCGCTTGTGAACGCAAAATGTTTGAATGTAAATATATCAAATGTGTGAGCTGAAACAGTGTGGGATGTCTACGTTTTATGGCTGAAGTTTGAATATGGAAGTATAAACTTTGAGTATTATTAAAGTTTTGAACATAAAATATCGAAGGGAAAATGCACAGGCTTCCTTCTCCGATGGTCAGCATTGCTGTTGGTCATTTTAATAAAAAGGTTTGTTTTATAGAACGTGAAATCTGACTCTCAAAAACAAATATTTCCTACATTTCCGAATTCTGTTAAAGGCAGGCATGCCATGTCATAATATACATGTAGAAATGTAACCTAGAACCTATAATAAAACACCAAATTAAATGAAAGTAGGTGAAAAGAAAAACTTAATCTGTAAGAAAAATGGAAAACAACATCACAAAAATCTTCATTGAAAAAATCTGGAAAAGATCTGTGACCCTACCCTTGAATAGCTTACAAAGAGGTATGACCCTCCCCTTTTTGTGCTCACTTTCACTAATGACCCTCCCCTCTGAGGCCCCAGCCCTCTCCCCCAAGAAAAAAAAACGTACCTTCCCTAACTGTAAAAAAAAAATAATAAATAACAACACCTGACATTCACAAACACATCTTTTACCCATTTGTGTCGTAAATCGAGTTTTGTCCAGTCGTCCTTGAATCCAATCCAACTTCCAATGGTTACTTCCAGGCTTTCTTCCGCGAGAAGACTGGGAGCTACTGAAAGATTGCGCGCTACAACGCGCGCCAGTAGTTTGATTGCCTAACCGAATTTCAGGATCGAGTTATCCTTGAGAAGGTAAGAAGACGTTAAGAATCAGTACCTTGCAGGTAGATTTTAATTTGATGCTAGGGATTCTAACCAAGTAACGGGTGAACTGGTTTTGATAAGCTGTTGTAATTCAACTGTCTCCTCCGATATCGCAGTAACCGGTCGTTTTGCCTCCGAGTTGTTTCGCTGATTATAGCTGTACACATGTATGCTTGAATTTAACTGTATTTACATTGTTTGAAAGCGAAATGTGTTGTTTCCTTGGTCGGTTACTGTCAGCATATCCACTGCATCCTTGGAGGAGTCGAAGGAGGCTATATATCTCCTCTGAACTGGTTATCATAATGAGCTCCTTTCCATTGTATTGGGGTCTGCCAAATCTGCGAGCCAGCGAGCCATGTCGCGAGCCATGGCCATACGAGCCATGCGAGTCATTTGCGTGCCATGCGAGTTATGCGAGTCATTCTGCGAGTATTTTTTTTCTTCGATTCGTTTGGGAGGTCGTCGATCATTTCATCAACAAACATCTCGGGCCCGACTTTCGCTATAAACCGCTCGCCCGCCATCTTGAAAGCAGAGATGACCCCGGGGGCGAGTACAAACGGTACAACCTCGCTGCCAGGGTACTCCCTCTTTCCCTGGGAAATTCATTTTAAATTTAGCTACAAAAGTGCCAAAAATTGAAATATTCCCAGAAAAAATCCTAATCTCGCTTCGGTTGCCAGAACTATTGCTGGTGCGTCAAACATGAAGTATGCACTAAGCATCTGTACAGCATGCCAAGTTTTCGTCATAGTAATGGCTGAGCTGGACAAATTTTTGTCTGTGTTTCATATTTTTGTTATTTGGAGAAAATTTTGTCCATTCAAATCGCTCAAGATCCACAAAAACTGAAAACAATGTGACAAAAATTTATTAAGGTTCAAGACTTAAGTAAAAAAATTTCCTGAGAGAAATGCACCGCTCCACCTCTACTTGAATGGGAACTTGAATGGTATCCATTGACACCTGTCATTCATTGATATCCACATGGAAAAATCATTCAAGAAAAAAGAGAACATTACTTCCAACTCCGTGTATTGGTGTCAAGAATGGTGAGTAAATCATGTAATTTTAACAGGTTCACTCCTTACAAGATTGGAATGACATTAACAACCAAATCCTGACATGGCAATAAGTGAAAAACTAAAAAAACGATCGCAGTTTAGTGTAGTTATTTCTACCTTGTTTGATTATCGCTAAAGAGCTCTTCTCTGCACCTGGAAAATTTTTTTACCAATCAATGGGCTCTCAAAAAATCTTTCTATTTGAGATTCAAATGTGCTCAGGTTTGATATTCACAATGTTTACAAACACTTTCCCTTTAAAAATACCCAACTGAAGGCAACGAAAGTTTTCAGTTCATTGTGAAGCATTTAAAAATAAAATTACAAATAAAATTTGTAGCTATTTTTTTTTTTTCAGCTTGGCTTCTGATTGGGTGATTCAAAAAACATTCTTAGTGATGGTTTGTGTAGTGGCAACCAGAATTTAATATTGCGATATTATTCATCTTGTTCCATTACTCTTGTCCTGGCTCTCATGTGAATATAAATGTACCAAATAAAAGTTCTTAACATTTGTACTGTGGCTCTCCTGGCTCACATGATTCACATGGCTCACCCCTTGGCTTGCATGGCTCGCTGGCTTGCAGATTTCTACAACTTGTTTCCGCTTTGTTTTAAGGTGGCTCAAAACAGTTTTCTGTTTTTTTGAGACTTTTAGAACTAGGTGCGATTTTTCAGGCTTGGAACCGTACTGTTTTGAGGGGCTATGCCATTTTTTAAATTAACTCTCCACTGTACCTTACATTGTGTTTAAGACATAAATTAAGTTTGCTCTGTTCTGTTGTGTAGCAACAAACTTGACCCACTTTTCACCATCAATTGGATCTATCTTAAAAACTAAGCCATTGACCTCATATTGTTTTTTATAGAAATCTTTTTATTACACACAGAAGAAGAAAAGGGAAAATTAGAAAGAATTCTGTGGAATAGATTTTGCTTAAATTAAAAACAATGGAAATTTCAAGATTGGAAAAATTCCACTCCACAGATTTTTTACAATTTCGCACATGCATTCTGCTTTTGCTGTCGAATAATTTTTTGCATTAAAAAAGTGTGGTCACTGGAACAGTTTTTGAGATATTAGCATCGTGGATAAGGAATATTTAGGGCACATTGTATGCGCAAATTAAAATCTAGACTTTGCAAGATCGTACTATGCGCACGCGTGAAGGCAGTCCACTGCTCAGTAAAGTCCGCAATTCCATGCCAATAAACATGAATACCTGTGAATGGTGTTATCTTTTTTGCTGTTGTCGTTAGCAGCATAAGCGGTAGAAGAAGAGTACCATAAATACCCACAGAGGAGGCTGGCCTAGTAAAAAGAACGAAGAAAACTTGAAGAGTAGTTTTTGTAACGTTGCGCAATTAGAACGTTGTATATAACGTCATAAAGCTAATTTGTAATAGTGCTAACCGGACGACTCATGAGAAACTACAATACGCCACTGGGTAAGAAACTTTGAACTATTACTTTTTGAGTCTTTCATTGTACTAATACAAATTTATGTGAACAGATTTTGAACGTTAACTCTCCCACTCCGGTGTTACATATTGGTAAATAAATGGAGATGTTTAAAACCATGGTGAAAAAGTATTCGAGTCAGCGCTAGCGCTACAGTTTTTTCCTTCTGTTTTTAAGATTGGTAGCCGGCGCGATCGTAACATCAACATCGCAATTTTCATTTACGTTCCAGCACAGTGGTTTAAAAGAATGTTTTTTCATTTGAAATTGCCTCAAGGATGGATGTTTTTAAAGGTAAAAATAAGCGATATCACAAACAGCTCACTAAACTTGGCAGAATCAAAGTTTTACTGAGTAGGCCTAGCACCACCATGTTTGTTGTGAGTTTTCCAAACTTTAAATCTTGCACGCCATCTTGTAACCCCTCGGGTGGTTGCGTGATGCCTCGCGGTGAAGTGCGTGTGAGAGCCCAGGCTTCTCACGGAAATTTTACTGTTGTGAGCCACCTTAAATGGAATCTTGCCTGTTTGGCTCCAAAATATAGTTTGTGTGTGTCTTTAATGGTCCTTGGGTTTTAAGTCAATATCAATTGAGAGCGGGTGGAAAACTTGGAACGTGCAATTTGATAACCTAACTGGGCAGAAACAAGTTATCATCAAGCTAAAATTTACGTGGCCAGTCATCTTGACCAGCAAGCAAGGGTCATTTATTCCAGTCCTGCTTTCTTGATATGACATATTACCATGGCAACAGTATGACCTTTTGAAAACACCCCTAATTTCAGTTACAAGTGCTGACAACTCTTAAACTAATTTGGTGATGCACATTTTTAAGGAGTTATAGCTTTTTGACACACCTTAGCATTAAAGATTACTTTCTTAACTCTCTGAACCATTATTTTTATTTTTAAATTTTTATTTCAAATCTGGAATTTGGAACAAGGCTGTGGTCTAAGAAACATTATGAGGAACCCAAACGCTCCAAACCATGAAATCCTGGGTGCCCAGCACTTAAGCTTATCCTTATATGAAAAAAAGTAGGTTTTTCCAGTCGCCCAAAGGCAAAAGTTTGTTCCATGTGGCAGCCAAGCGTCTTAAGAGCACAGCCCTGTGGAAGTACATGTACAGGTACTGTTAAGTGTCTTAAAAGCTGCAGATATCTAATGTTGCAACTTTCTCACTTTCCATTAGATGTACAGAAATGATGGAAATTATGATGGAATGAACTGGTATGATGTCAAAAGTAAAGAAACATGAACCAGTACACCCAAGGGAAAAGACTTATGAATGCAAACAGTGTGGAAAGTGTTTCAACCAAGTAAGAAGTTTGAAGAATCATGTAAGAGTCCAGACTGGTGAGAATCCTTACGAGTGCAAACATTGTGGAAAGTCCTTTAACCAAGCTGGAACTATGTGGAGACATCAATTCGTTCACACAGGTGAGAAGCCTTATGAATGCAAACAATGTGGAAAGTGTTTCAAGGATGTAAAAAGCCTGCAGACACATAAATTAGTTCACACAGGTGAAAAGCCTAATGAATCCAAACAGTGTGGAAAGTCCTTTAACCAAGCTAGAACTTTGCGGACACATCAATTAATTCACACAGGTGAGAAGCCTTCTGAATGCAAACAGTGTGGAAAGTCCTTTAACCACGCTGGAAATTTGCAGAGACATCAATTAATTCACACAGGTGAGAAGCCTTATGAATGCAAACAGTGTGGAAAGTCCTTTAACCAAGCTGGAACTTTGTGGAGACATCAATTAATTCACACAGGTGAGAAGCCTTATGAATGCAAACAGTGTGGAAAGTCCTTTAACCAAGCTGGAAATTTGCGGACACATCAATTAATTCACACAGGTGAGAAGCCTTATCACTGCAAACAGTGTGGAAAAGCTTTCAACCGGGTAGAACATTTGAAGAAACATTTAAGAGTCCACACTGGTGAAAAGCCTTATGAATGCAAAAAGTGTGGAAAGTGTTTCAACAAAACAACAAATTTGAAGAATCATGTAAGAGTCCACACTGGTGAAAAGCCTTATGTATGCAAAAAGTGTGGAAAGTGTTTCAAGCAAGCAGCACATTTGAAGAATCATGTAAGAGTTCACACTGGTGAAAAACCTTATGAATGCAAACAGTGTGGAAAGTGTTTCAACCAAGCAGCAACTTTGAAGAATCATGTAAGAGTCCATACAGGTGAAGAGCCTTTTGAATGCAAACATTGTGGAAAGTCCTTTAACCAAGCTGGAACTTTGCGGAGACATCAGTTAGTTCACACAGGTGAGAAGCCTTATCACTGCAAACAGTGTGGAAAAGCTTTCAACCGGGTAGAACATTTGAAGAAACATTTAAGAGTCCACACTGGTGAAAAGCCTTATGAATGCAAACAGTGTGGAAAGTGTTTCAAGGGAGGAGAAAGTTTGAGGAATCATGTAAAAGTGAAGGGTTTTAATTGTGATATTACAAGTAATACATCTACAGCAACATCCAACTTTCAAGAACCTGAGCTATGTCATGTGGAATGCTGGATTTGTCAAGAGGAATTACGTAGTCACACCCAACTTTTGAAACACTATGATAATCATATGAAATAGAACATTTTAGTTCAGTGTTATTTTCTGTAATCACTGTGAAACCCTGTTTAACAGCAATATCCGGTTCCCTAAATCTGATTGTGGTTATGGAATTTAACGGAAAGGACGAGCTGAGCAAATGCTAGTGACCAAGCTGAAGTCAGATTGTCACAAAGCTGTGAGCAATGTTTCCATTCTTTCAAGTTAGAGAAGTCCTAAAAATAGTTGTGTACTGGTTGTGTTCAAAGTTGTTCAGTTCAGTTCTTGGTCCCTCTGTCCTGGAACCATTGCATGACAGAGAGAGGGCCAGAACTGGACAAGTTTTGGTTTGTTTTATTTTTAGTAGACGTTTTGTTGATGCCTCTCCTTTGGTGCATAATCACATCCCATTTATAAACAAATCTGCTCACAGGTATCCCAACAGCCATACAGGATAATGTTACACACTTAAAAAAACCACAAACCCTAGATCTGGCCTTTGTTATGGAATTTCTGTATGGATTAGAAGTGTGGGGCTCCGCCTATCAAGGCAAATATTTAGATCGGATTGGCACTTTTTCGGCGAGCCTATCGTTTTGGCAATACAAATAAGATCATTTTGATATCTGATGTTATAAAGAATAGGGACAGTGACCTTTCAAAAGAATCACAAATGACACTGGCCATGTATTATATGACTTGCTCTCACCCAAACGTAACAGAGCTCTTAGAGAAAGGGACCATGACTTCATACTCCCTAAAGTAAAAACTGAACGATTCAAACAGGCTTTTGTAAATAGATGTCTTTTTAAATTTATTTCTTAAAATTTTTCTTGTAATACATTTGATACGTTTTTTCTAGTTTAGCTTAGTTTGTTATTGATTGTAAAGTCACACGTATGTTGTGACTGATTTCTTAATAAAGACTTCTACTACTTTCATTGTGTCACAAAAACTTCCTTTCAGTAACATCACACGTGCCCAAGAACATTGAAAACACTTTACTAAGGGTTGTCTTGAAAACAAAGACCCCCTAAGACCCCTAGGAACCCCCTAACACCCCAAAACTTGAAATAAAGACCCGCTCATCTTTTACAATTTTTGAGGGGGAGGGTGGTACTCCTCTCCTCAGTACCCAACAGAAAAATTGGGAGGGGAGAGGGGAGGCCATCCTTGTAATTTTTTTTCTCTGTCAACGGCACTGATTGGAATAGCTAAACCCTGAGCATGCAAGCAAGATAATTTACCTCCCTCTGGTGTTGAACTTTTTTCAGCAATTGATGAAACCATGCACAAGGCATTAAAATGAATTTTGCGAAAATGTATAACCTTGCAAGTTTGTGCACAGTCGAATGTGATTCAGTTACCTTATTGTTACTTATTTTCATGAGGACTTAATTTCACAATTTTCTGACAACATTTACAGATTGAATAATGTGCAAAGATCCAATTTGACTCATCTTTTCTCAGTGAGGCACAATCTTACTTTACATTGCGGGGAAGTGACAAAAAGAAGAGAGTACAAACAGAAGACTCGAACTTTTAATTTAAAACTATGCTGATTATTGCACATGTTAAAAATTACAAGAATGGCCTCCCCTCCCCCTCCCTCAGAAAAAGGTGATTTTTCCAGTGGGGGGTTGATTTTTCCAGGGGTACTTGGGAGAGCATTACCCCCCAAAATACATGTAAAACAATGGGGGTCTTTGTTTTCAAGGTTTGAGGTCTCTTAA
>Ga0126339_10000903_pt1 | contig 18561 bp, 10 predicted proteins | sample OrbTmetagenome_2_FD_92532 | JGI IMG/M metagenome (GOLD analysis project Ga0126339, IMG submission 92532) | Coral microbial communities from Petempiche,Puerto Morelos, Mexico - Orbicella T R C metagenome | ecosystem: Host-associated > Invertebrates > Cnidaria > Coral | place: Petempiche,Puerto...
AAGGTAAAGTCTGCATGCGAGCCAAGTGGCCCATCAGGCCGGAGCTTATCCCGGTTTCTGTAGCATGAAGCGACTAGGAGTATTTCTACTCCCCCCTGGATGGGATGCTAGTCCATCGCAGGACTATAATTATAAGCCCCTAAAGCTGTAATTAAGGCTGTTTTTAGCAGGTCATACTGTTGCTATGGTAGCCTATTGTGTCACAAAAATGATAACAACGTGTTCACCAATGACTGGGCAGTGTTTTGATTCCATGATTGTAGCATTAAGTGATAAAGAGTGGTAATAATAATCCATCAAAATCTAAGCCCTGGAATCTGTTTTGAGCCACCTTTTAAGTCTGAATCAAATATAAATATATCATGCTCCATTCGTGAACATATTTTAAACACATCTCTACGTTACCCGTAAACCTATAGTCATGTATGTATGTATCTGGCCGCTTAATAGGTGGCCGCTTTGTAGGAAGGGGTTTCATTGACGTTTCCAGCAGGAGGTCAACTGGTTTTCCGCAAAGGCGGACAAAACCATTTGATCCGAAATTATTATAAGGGAAACTTTCCACCAAGTGGTCAAACCAGCTGGGCAAAATGGTCTTCGCAGCCGGTAAATTTTCCCGTTGCCCGGCCCTTAATGAAACGGATTGAAACCCCTGATATATAGGGATTCGACTGTACTTGCCTTTACAGCCGACAGCCCCTCAAAAGCGTCTAGAGATGTGACCATCTCAGTTGCAGAAGCAAAGGTGACCGCCCGTTTTACCGGCTTCCGCGGGTTGCAAGAAGCAGTCAGTGAATGACTTTCAGGACTTTCGTGAACACTTGTCTGAAGTCGTCGTTTCGTTGCAAATTCTTTCCGTTTTTCACACAAGAGAGCTTTCACAGAGTTGACGCTTTCCTTAAACAACTTCTTTCGAGTTCGGGGACACAACGACTTTCAAAACGTTTTGGTCGGCGTCCCCTCCGCCATTTTCTCCCTTCGAGAGGATCGCGCGCGGAACGTGTGAAATCTGAGGAATGTCAATCATGTTTTTCGCGCCAAAAATTGGGGCTCTGACTGACTTCCCTGCAAGCGAAACAAGTCGACCTCTCGCGACTTCGTCGCTCGCGCTCGCGCATTCGTCACTCAATCTGCCTCTCGCTTGGCGAGAGACTAAGCGAAGGTTTTCGTCGCGCGAAGATTACCCTCTCGCTTCGCTCGAGGGAGATAAGTAAGTCAAGGATTAAGAAAAGGTCGACTTGTGGCAAGTCTACAAGATGACAGAAATCTTGAATTAACTTCCCGCATTGATTTTTTGTTCATTTTTGGACAATGTGGAGATAACTGTAAATAAAATCTGTTTCTGGAAAGAAAATAGGAGTCACCGACCGTCTAAGATCTTTAAACGCAGGCAAAGATGTAGCAATGGCCATCTGTCCTATCATTGTTCATTTTATTACTTAGCGCGCGCGCTTATGCATGACATGGCGTGTGAATTTGCGTGCGCAGTAAGGATGCGCAGAAACAATTAGCGCGAACGTCTTAAGTCTAGTTTTCCTTATGTACAAAATAACTTTCAAATTTAAGGAAACGATTGAAAAACATCATCGGCTACGTCTCTTTGACTGTTCGCTCAAAGAAAACTCAAGCTCGTAATCTAATTGTCAAAATAAAGCTAATATTTTATTGGACTTCCTGTGTACCAATTCAACATCAAACTTCATTTTCTTTCTCGGAGGTACCAGTTCTCCAAAACAACTCACGATATTGCTTATATAGAATCTAGAACAACGCATATGAATTAGCAAAAGGCATTTATGCATGTCATTGCTTTAAATAATTTTACAACCCATACTTAAGGGACAATATTTATCATACTAAAACACCACATTTCATGAATTGATACCTAGCCTAGAAATTTTGCCATCAATGCATTCAAAATCCTAATTTATTGCAAGCCATCTCGGCTTTGTTCACTTTTTCTTTAAATATGTCGTCTCTCCTTATACTCAATTGCAATTAAATAATTTTATGTACAGAAAAATCTCAATTTCCGACCTGCTAAACAGAGTCGGAAGTTTAGATTAAAACCTTCAAAACAGCACTAAAGATTATATATAAGGAGAGAGAGGAGAGGGAGTTGTTGACTTCTCACACCTTATCTGTCGGTGCTCCCGGCTTTCAATCAATCCCTGGGGTCTTCCTCCTCCTTTTCACAGATTCCTCCCTTGCAGTCCCCTACCGCCTTCTCGTCCCCATTTTCCCGTTGCTGATAGTGGTAACGGCACAAGTGAAAATTACAAATTGGTTCTATAAAAAAGGAGTTACCATATTAACCTATCTACACCAGCTGTTGTAAAACAGCCGGTTGTAGATTGACCAAAGGGGTATCATTCGAACAACAGAATGTGATTTAGAGCCCTTTACGCCTAAGACCTGAACTGAATTTGTCGCCGGTGTGGGCTCGTACAACTTTAGTAACATTTGAAGGTTCACTTATCAAATACAAATTTACCTGCACTGATTCAAAATCGTAATTATGATTAAATAGCAATTTACATTACTATTACTACTTATTCTTAAATAGTTGCTACTGCTCCATCCCTATCTCATAATTAAATAACGATTATTAATAGCTATCCATCAATAAAAAATGTATATGAAATGAAAATACATCTTATCACCTTACAAAACTCATGTCTCCATTTCATTTGATAGATCGGACAAATTCTCTTATATTAAATTCTCCAAAATTTCTTTGAGAATCAATTTAACCATTCACTTAACGCTGACTTTAAAGGAGCTAAGTCACAGTTAGCACATCTTGAAAGGGTTAAGTCTAAATTTTGAAGTTTGTCGTTTGTAATCCATGTAAATCGTCTCCATCCTTAACCATCCTTGTTCCTTTATTGTTTATTATTATCTCTTTGGTGTTTTTCTATTTTAGTAAACTATTATTTTACTCAGTGTTTCCTTCAATTCGAATGTAGTTTTGTACGTGGCCAAAATAACTCAAAGTACCGCGACTGAGCTCCTTTACGAATTCACGAGTTCCAGTTGTAGTGTCCTCTCTACCTTCTCTTTCCATTTCATCTTTAAAAATGTAACTGTGAAATTTGCAATGATTTATGCATAATTAGCACACTTAACAAATTTCTGTCAGAGGAGTATAGACTCTCACACATGATTTTCAACAGGTGGTAGTAAACTTGACAGTGAAACAGTTAATTCATCATGATTGAACAAAAAGTCTTGAAACTCTTCTGCAAAAATAAAAACAAAATGAATTGTTATTATATTACCGATGAATTCAAATGTTAGGGAAGAAATTCTTCCATGACTGAGAAACTCAAAGAACTATACTTAGCTGGAATTATTTATTGATAGAGGTATTAGGACTATTAACACACTACTCTGACACAAGCGAACAAAATTCTTCGTCAGTTTTGCTCTCGACACTGCAGTTTCAGTGCCTTTTTTAATCTTCGCTCTAATATTTACTTATTCAATTTTCAACGACATATTAGAGTGAAAAGAGTGCATTAAAAATCTAAAAAAAGGGACTCTACCTATGTAGTAAACACCTTTTTCGGGAAAACTGAGTTATGGAGGGAACCAACGAGCTAACAACCGAACAAACCAGTGAAAAAGCAAAAGAACGAGTGAAACAGCGAGTGAGTGCACGAACGCGTGAAAGAACAAGTGAGTGAGCAAGCGAGCGAGCGAACGACTACGAGCGAACGCGGAGGAAAGAAAGGAAGATGGAATCAAATAAACCTTTCAGTATATCTAAAACAAGCTCCATTAACTGCCTGTTGAAATGCTCACCGTTTCTACTACTCACGTTATGGTTATCGGAGTAGGTGTCGTCAATGATCTTTAAAATGCTTTTCAGAATATCTTCTTGTTTGCTACCACAGATAAAACTTTGATTTGGCTTGCTGCATGTGTTCCTGTAAATTGGAAAAAATTGGTTGATTTCACAAGCCTGCTGGACAGTACTTGTAGAGACTGTTCTTTATGTAACAACTAACACTTGATCTTACTGCATGACTCATTGTTTTATATCTATATTTTAAAACACTTACATACGTACATGTATTTCATATTTTATTAATTATTAGATAAGTAATCGTAGTTAGGTGTCCCTAATTAGTATACATTGTATGCTAGCGACTTCGACACGTTAATAAAGTTCTTCTTCTTCTGTAAGTAGAACTGAAAACAATTTTCACGCTTCAGTTGAAGAGAGGGAGACGTTTAACGTTTAACACTGCGACTTTAAAAAATCTTCGGTGGACTTAATTTCGGAAGTGTTTTTAAAAGATACCAGAACACATATTGGAGTTGTGTTCCGTCTTTATTTCCATGCAATTATCGTCATTTATGATGCGTTTTTTTCGTTTGTGCAGTGCATGCAGCGGTCGTTTTTATTATCTTCCTCTTGAATATTAATTATTTACTATTCTAAACTTTTTCCTACCAAACTTGTTCTTACGTGCTTTGTCCCTCAAGCACTGTTGTAACTAGATGCTCAGGAAAATGACAAATGAACTGAATACTTTGCCTCTTAGAGTAACCTTTGATGGTGTTCTGAAGACAATTTCATCGCTTCTTACACGCAGTATGCGATTATAAACGATATCAGTCAATCAGGAAACAAAGTCTGATTCTGAGATATCGTGTTAAACTATGTACCAGAGTTCCAGGTTCCATCTATTATTTTAAGTTTCACTCGAGTGTCTCTTCCCCTCTAAAGCTGTAGTTTTGTGCCGGCCTGTTATCTTCCTTTGAGCGACACGCTTGCCAAAAGTTGACTGAAACCAGTTACCTCAATTTTTCGGGCGTACTTCTATTCTACCGAAAGAAAGGCAGGATAGAAAAATCTTTGGTCTAAACACAAGTACAAAGAAATATTTGAACTATTTTGTTTAAAGATTCGTTGACCTGTTACTTCAAAGTTTACTTTTACTTTGGAAGGATGTTGCGCAGTAACATTAATCCACAATTAATATTTCAGACGACTTTTTTTCTTGTATGCTTGCAACCCAGTTTCTCCCCTTCGAGTAGTTTACACAGTCAGACATCTTAACCTGTTCAAACACGAAACATCACCTACTCCACCTTGGTTAAAATGTCAGTTTGTTCGTGTAAATTTGTCATGCAAAAAAACAAAGAAAATAGGTGTCACTAAAGAGCAAAAGAATTGAAAGAGTTTAAAGAGTGGCAGAATGAAAGCTAAGAGTGTCATAATTGATAACTGAGACCATTTTTATGAAGAGAAAATTACAGGGCGACCTGTTTCCGGCCTTTTGTAAAGTAATGCAATTCACTGCAACTGATGTGGCATTGTTTTATATTTCCAAAATCTCTTTTTCGGAAACACTAATGAAAAGCGAGTTCACGCCGGCCATTTTTTTTTTTTCTGTTCACGCATGAGGGGTAGACAATGCAGATTTGCCCAACACTGAGCGAACCAATCAGGTAGCTTAAAACACCAAGGTGACTGGTCACTAAGTGTATGTGTATATGCAATTCGCAAAGCGTCGATGTACGTCATTCAACGAATCTTTCTCCCAGTATTGTATCTACACTTTTTCCTGGGTCTTGCCCAGGAGGAGTGAAAGTTCGATTGCTGCTATAACTAATTCGGATCGGTATAGCAGAACACCGCAACGGCTTTTATAAAACGATTCCAGTTGTAGATCATTTAAACCATGGATTTAATTTGTTCTGGTGTCCTTGAAATTTTACTTTTTTTAACCCAGGCGATACAGAAAAGGGCGTTCGATGATTACGTTGCAAAATGTATCTTTCTAAAGCAATAAAGCATTAACAAATTACCAAACAAATGTCACATTGGCTGTCTAGGCTATGTACGTAATAGGGCAGTATTAAATCATGAATTTCAAACAGACATCAATTTGGTTGACCTCAATTAGCCTGAGGTGTGAGATAAATTACAAATAGCATAAGGTCTAAACTAAGGCAATTATATCATGAAAAGTCTGTATTCACCTCGATTATCGCAAATTAAAAAGGTTATTTACACAAGAAGTGACGAGCAAAATGTAAGGAACAATGGAGGAACGCACTTTTAAGACAGTTTATTTTATTGTCTTCTTCATTTTTATACACAATTCTTGCCTTTCATCTACGTCATCGCTGCTATGTTGGAGGATATTAACAAAAGATTTCTAATAAGCTTGTTTTATTTGTGTCAACCAATTCAATATGGCCGCCACCCCTTTGTGTGGTTAGATGCAAATCATCAATGCCGTAAGCTTTAAGCTATAGACAGCTATCGTGTCTAGATAAAGGTTTCCGCTTCTATCTTTCAGCTGGCTGGTATACGGCATTGAAAATTCAAATGACGTTATATTGCATATTAGCGTTTTACGGCTAATTAAGCACTTGTTATTAAATCTTGCAAAGTACGGATGCGTAAGATACCTTGTCACGTTTCATGATTGAGTTGTTAAACATTTCATTTCAAGGATTACAAATATCGTAGCCCATGGTCGTGTGCTGATAACACTATATTTCTCTCAAATTTGTGTAGTGTTAACGCCATGACAGAGTTATATACTGGCGTTTACAGACGAAGCCGCAAACCTCAAGTAGCGTGGCCTCAGTTCAAACGCGTGAGTTTTAGCTAGCAGGCGCCAATAGCCGCTCAACGGGTCAATAGTCACGGAAAACATTTATTAATTGGAGTAGTTTTTGACGTAATCCTAAGAGCTCATTGTTTTATAACATATGGTCCTCTTGTTATATTTAGGACTAACTAGGGGGGCTGCATTAAATATTTCATTCTACGTCAGATATCGACAGATATCGACTTCCAGATTAGAAAATAACAGCGTTATGAGAGACCAGAAACGGTGCCAAAAAATGGACAGCCACCGCTCAGGAATACGAAGCAAGTACGATAAGGAGATGGATAATGCTTTCACTCTGATTTTCCATAACATCAAGAGGCTGCAAGACGGCCAGTTGAGCAACAGTCCTCTTAATGGCGACACCGCTGGTAGACAAGCAGAGATGAACCCGGCCAGCACATTGCAAGTATCTATGCAAAGACCACGTGCCAGTTCCGACCCCTTAAACGGACTCGCAGAAGGCGGAATTTTCCGTCAAACCAAAGAGGTATCAGACACTCGTCCAAAATCTAAGTCAATTACAAATGAGGCTAGTCCAACATCGCAGCGACGAAAGGTTACATTTGCAGACGATTACACAGCGAAGCAACAACGCCGAAGAGCGTCGAATTTAATCAAAAGACCATCGTCAGATCTTCAAACACGTGTTGTTTTTAATGAAAGATGATACTGAGTCTTCAAAAATGGACTAAACTATTCAATGCAGACCAATGCGGACTCGTAGACCAATATTGAGAAAATGGCGGTCAATCCAGTCGCATACTTTATGAATAACACTGACAAAAAAGACAGTGCGATAAATTAAAAAGAGTAGTTTAAAAATTGATACCCGGGTTTAAAGTAAACACTGAGCTGTCGCTCTTGATATATGCATTTGTGAATAAAGCAATGACGTGTGTCGCTATTCATATCGGCCAGGCTCGAAGATCGAGTTTACACAGGCTTACACTGCCATTTCCGACCAGAACTTACCTTACCGTAATCAGAAATGTAAACTCTACTGTATAACGTCTTTCTGGAGCCCACTGAATATAGGAAGCGTGTGATATATGATTTATAACATGTAGTGTGCTTAGAATGGAAATTGCCTAGCGAGCTGTGCACAGTTGAACAAAGCGAATTAATATAAAACCGATTTCTTTCCTAATAAAGAGTAAAAACACGACATTTACACTTTTTTTTTTTTTTTTGCGCATTATTACATTCTTTCAGTTGGTTACTATTGATCCCAGACGTTTGTTGACTTGACTCTTTTTTCCGGCTGTTACACGCACCATTTTTTTCATTCACAGATTCAAGTGATCACGTGATTACGAATTTCATGATCGCGTGACGAGAGAATTTTCTGCCGTCGGGGAAGGTTATTCACCGTTTGTTTACAAGTTTCTTGAGTTTCAAACTTTCTAGCAAGTTACAATTGCCTTCCCTACACAACCGAACACACTCAAAGGTTGAGGCATGGGCGTGTTGGTGTTCTGTTGTATTAACAACAGAATGAAAAAACAAATCATATGACGCTAATTACGTAATAAAAATAAACCTCATGGGAAAGTGCTGGTGGCAAGGCTGACCGTAGAATGTCATAAGTTTCTCAACAGTCTCTTTTTACAAACGTACTACCCATGAGCCTTCGCATACTACTCTCTCACCCAGTTCTCCGTTCCGTGTCGGCAAAATATTAATTTATGTCAATACCGATTATCACAAATTACATATTTCAACAGACGTCTGCAGATTGCCGAGAATGCTTTACATGCTATTTTGTAAATTAACTGGATAAGTATGTGCGTCCTGATTGGTCGAAAATGTTTTTGCCATTTCAATGGCACAATGAACCCTTAAAATCCAAGTGAGTTTTTAACTCGTAGGTTAGCTATCATTTATATATCATGTAAGATCGGCTTTAGCTGGTTGTCATCCCGTTCTTCTATTCAGGTTGAATTGGAATTCGAAGAATTAAAGTTGCTTTTTTTTTGGAAGGAGGAAAAGCACAGAACCCGGAGAAAAACCCTCGGAGCAAGACGAGAACCAACAACCGAACTCAAACCACAAATGGTACCTGGCTGGAATCGAACCCGGACCACATTCGGTCATGTTGGTGGGAGCGGTCGCTATCCCTGTTCCAGCTTCCTATATTGGTAAGAATTCCTTGGCCTATAAATGGCAATTCAAAGCGGGCGTAAAAATTGCTCTTCAACATGTGATAGTTTGATTCGTAAAATAAACAAGAGAAACTGAAATGAAGCGATAGAAATGCATCTTTATTATGAAATGACCGCTACACACAATGTCTGCTAATCTATTGTTATCAATTTACTTCTGAGAGCTCGCTTAAACAATGCAACGAACATCCTCAGGGGGATGTTTACGTGAAATTACTGTGCTGGTTAGTGGACCCTTGGAGCAAAATGCGACTTGATAGACGTAACCAAGTCCATGCCGAGGTATAATTGTACGTCTTGACCTAGGGACTTCATTGATACTGTGAACCAGACACCGCCTTCCGGAGGACCTCTAGAGCGCACTTTACTCTCAACAAAAGTTGGGTTTCCATTGGACATGTACCCAGTCTGCTAACAGCCACCAGAGCTGTGTGGTCATTGAGTGGGAAGTTCAAATGTTACATGTAGGAACTTACTTAAATTTACATCTCTGCATCCTCGAGAGTTTTTATGGAACACCATGAATGCAACACTTTATTTACAAATATAAAGTCATCAGAGTAGTTGGCGAAAAACCCAATTAGGCCTGTTGCAATCGAAAACCCATCTTTAAGGTGGACTTATACCCCCTAAATGACCATCGTAGTTATAAGACAACTCTGTGGGACTGTTTTGGTGCCACGTCAAAGGACTTCGCCATCTGACTTTAAATATGAGCTTTTCGGGGTCACATACCACAATAGTTTGTGGCATTGTTACATTTGCATGTAGAGTTTCTTCGTCATGGCTGGGAACTAAAATTAATTCAACAAATATATTCCATGTTGCCGCGTGTCTGTTCAGTGACTGATCACACATAGAATCAAAATGTGGAAACAACGAAAAAGTGACACACGAGCCGATAGCCGAGTGTCACAAATGTTTTTGCCACATTTTGACGTCAGTTGTAATCTACCACTGAACAGACGCACGGCAACATGGAATCTATGAATTTTACTATATAACTGAAAGAAACAAGAAATGTTAATGACGTCATCTATCCGTCTCTCCTCCAACTGATCGCAAGTAGGAACCAATCAGAATGTGAGAAAAATTCGACTTAGAAAACAGTCCTGAGAAAATACGCGCGCTGATTGGTTAAAAATCGTATTTCCACTAAACTATAAAATTATTCGCTCTCGATTTCTATCGCGTGATAGTTGACGAGGGCGCAGCCTGAGTCAACTATCACGCATAGAAATCGAGAGCAAATAATCTTATTGTTTCAGTACAAATCTACTAGTCGATCAAAACTTTTTCTAAATGCTCTTCACAGACACTTAAAAAGCGCCAAGAAGCGGCCGTCATTTTGTTAACAAGGGCACACTGCTACGCTACTCACTATCTATCACAGCATAGATAGTGAGTAGCGTAGCCAATCAGAGAGGGGCATTCGTGATAGAACGCTAGTAGATTTATACTAAAACTCGATAGAAACGCGGTACATGTTTTCTATTTCTTAAATATTATATAATAGTGTTTGGAGCTGAGTAGTTCTATAAGAGCTGGTAAGGTGTTTACATCAGGACTTTGAAACAACGAGGATAACCACTAAAAGATCTCGGCCTTTCAAATGTATTTATTGCCAGAAATTAAATGTACAGTAATTCAACATGCATATCCTTCCGTATGTTTGCAACTCAACATTTCAATTGAATTGAATTTTCACATGTATTATTTTCTCTCGTAACAATTTCTACGTGGATCACTAGCTCAAGTTTAACGCCCGAATTCTTGTAACACCGGTTCTCGTCGTAGCACTGTTTATTTTTAAATCAACTAATGACCTGCACTAAGCTAACATTCATATTGGCCGAGAAAATAGAGAGGAATATTAAACTCAATTCAACGCTAGGGTAGCCAAACGCTTCTCAATTTCAGTGACCCTTTTTACTATACTTCCTTGCTGCTAGCTTCTTCAGTTTCCAGTAATAATTTTTGCTGTCCTCTGCCGGGTCTCCAGACACTGCTTCGGCACCATTTCCTTCCATCACATCCCCAGGGCTAGCCCGAGGAGACTTACATTCGGAGGGCGACTCATACTTAGTTTTGTCAGTTTTAAATCCAGGCCAAAAATCAGACCATTGCTTCACATTTCCATGGCTTTTAACGCAGCTTTTTGATGACTCAGCGATCTGCTGTGCAGATAGAACTCTATTCCATAGGTTAACCCCGCTCAGGTAAACTACCTGACTGTAGTAGCTAAGCACCGTTAAGGTTCCACCACCTGGTAATGAATTTTTGATTATTCCACCTGGAGTATCTTTACCACCTTTGCCAGTGCTATCTTTAACCCCGTCCACGTATGCCACAGTCACCCCAGTTACACCGTTCCAAGTAACGCAAACATGATGCCAATTGTAGTCATCGAGAAATTTCTTTGAAAACACGAAATATCTGTGTACGTGCAAAAAAAAGGGAGGGAAACGCAACGTTAGCTACACATTTCACATGTATGCCAATTGTTTCCCGCAATGACCATTTTTGTACTGCAAAGTTGCTTTCTGCGTTTATGAGCATCTAAACTGGTTAAAGATATTAGTACAATGGGCTTTCTTTTAGCGATCTGACCAAGGATGAATTTCTTAAGAGTGTGTCCATGAGATAATGAGATAATGAGACACGCAGGCTAGGTTTTCTCATGCACACACTCTTAACGTGTTCTTGGCAAGTTTTGATTGCGATATGAAGTGTGTGTCGTACAACGCCTAGTGAAAAATGAATTTATATTTTACCTTCGAATTTAGCAATTGTCTAGATCTCTTCAATCCGCCTACTGGTGCCCGACCTTGCTCAAGCTAAGTATGTAACACTAGCGTTCAATTCCAAATGAAAATAAGAAAAACTAGCCGCTGTCGCAGTTGTCCGTTTCGTAAACGGTCGATGCCATTTTCGCGACAATTAGAAATTTTTTTAACTATCAACGAATTCTTCTTTATTAAATTAAGGGTGACGTTTTCCTTGCCGTCGTCGTCGTGGTTCGCTTAAGCTTCCTATTAGCAAAACGAAAACGGCGACGGGAGCGTCGCTAAACAAAAGGTTTAATGAGAAAAACAATGGCTATGCACTTGCGTTATAATTCTTGGTACATTTCTTAGCCGTCCTCTGTAAAACAACAACTTGAAATGACCAATTTCCAATTTTTTAAACAACGGGACCCACTATGGGTAAATTTTGGTATTTCTATTTTGAACTGAACGCATTCGTAGCATATTCCAGGGTTCCAAAGGGTTTGAGGGCTCCAGGGCTCCGGGCCTAAAAAAAAGCGGGGCTCCAGCGCTTAAAGGCAAAAAAAGAGGGCTCCAGGGCTCCCTGGCATCTACATGGGGCTCCGGGCTCCGCTTTGGAGACTGTTATCTAGTAGGCTGCAGTCCCAATCATCATGCAAAATGCAATCAGGGAACGAACGAAATTCAAAATTCAGCGATTTTTCGTCTTTTTTTTGTCTTTCTTTACGAGTAAAGGCTAAACTGAAAACGTAGTAAACAGAAAACGTCTCTGAAATGGCGGGTAAATAATCATGGTCACGTGCCCATTTTCTTGGCCTTTCCACAAATACCACGTAACATCGCCTGAATATCTTTCCAGATATTCTCAAAAAAATTTCTAAATATTACAAAAGTGTTTTTAAATATCTCAAAAAAACCCTCTAAAGATCTATTTTTGTTGTAAAAAAAAACACCAATTTTGAATCGCTTAAGGCAAAATTTTGAAAATTTTCTTCCAGTAGCAAGAGTCAAGGAAGAAGACTCAGCCACATCCATGTTACCAGCAACCGCTACATTTTGGAAAACTACTCCTTTAGCGCTTCTAGTGATATGGAATACATTTTTGGAGTGGGAAATCTTTGTACTGGATTGTTTTTGGCATAGAACTGGGTATTGTTTTAAGAAAATAGCGAGGAAAAACAAAGCTAAGCAAGAAAAAGCTATCCTAAAAAATATTTCTAACTATTTCCAATTTTTTTTTTAATGTTTTAATATTTTCTTAATATCTCGAAAACTTTTAAATTTCCCAAAAAATATCCGGATATTTGTGGAAAGGCTTACCATTCCCGCTGCCGTTTGCCTATTTTCGGAAGTCTGACAATTGTCACGTGGGTTCCCTCATCGTTTGCGCTTTGGCGTCGCGTTTGCCGTAAATTTAATTCCGTCTTTGTTTCCTGAAATCAAGTTTTCAGCCGAATCGGGAAGAAGTTTTAATAACTGCTGCCTTTCGAAACTCTTGCTATGCCTGCCTCTTCGGGTACACAGAGTAAGAACTGGGAGACAGTTTGCTTGATGCAACAGCATGCCCATACAAACTGGGAGCGGAAAAGGCCTGCCACCGCTGGAGCTTCATGTTTAAATGTGATGGAGCTGTGGCGTCCCTTTCCGAGTTTAAGAACTATTTGGTCATAAATCACGGTGTAAAGGAGGTAAAGGACCGCAATTTCCCCAAAGCAACAAAGACTGGGTACTAAAAATCATTGACTTTTATTACTTTGGGCTCCGGGCTCCACAACAAAACTCTCAGGGCTCCGTTCTCTGCTGCTAAAAAAGATCAGAGCACCAGGCAGTGAAATGATCCGGCTCCGGGCTCCAGAGCAAAACATTCCGAACTCTAGGGCTCCACGGAAACCCCCCTTTGACAACCTGGTATTCAGCAGGGCCAAGTTTTAATACCGACAAACCTTAACACACTGAATAGATCTACGTAAATGCAAAATCCCAAAGTAAAATATAAACACACACAACAAGCGTTGTCCTTGCCGTCGCCGTAGTAAATGCGTAACGTCCCTATTAAGGTTCTGCATTGTCTGGAGAATGGGAAACACAACGAATAATTTTTAAAATTTGTTTCCAATTTTACGCCGTGTTCCATATGCAGTTCGCTTCCAGGAGAGTTTTGACAAAGAGAAACAAGCTAAATGAGGTAGGTAAAATATGAATTCATTTTTTTTGATCATGATCGACATTGTCCTCGGCGTCTTCGATTCGTCGTAGTTACCTAAACTCCCGCTTGTCGGATCCTATGCTTTCTTGCTCAAACTTAAGTAGAGGTTAAGTGACAAACCTGTCCGGGTTGGAGAAGCTTAACCGACCAGACGGAGGAATACTCGCTTCAGCGCCATCCCAATGAGTGAAATATAAGGCGAATCCTTTCTTTGAGCTTTCCTCATGATAATTGACAAGCACATTGTGTCTAAATCCAGTTACACTTGTCTGTGGCATTTTTGTCCACACGCACAAGGTCATGTGATTGAGATATGGCATCTGCTGCACTTCTACCCCACCCATTGGCTTTAAGTTAATCAGTGGTGCGATTGCATCTGTGTAGACTGTCTTCGCGTCAAATGTAGCTGCAAAAAAATATACGACAACAAAAACTTTAGCCAGTGTGTATACAGCAATAGCATGGTATTTAAAAGGAGGTTCAGATTCCAAAATTAAACAAGGCAAGTTCAATGATATATCCAGTGAAGGAGAATGACTGCGCTTTTGAAAATCATCCGAACTCTGAAATTGAAATCTCAACTGAGGCTGCATTTTCTGTTGTCGTATGTGGTGGTGGTGATTTGAAGATTTTGATCCTTTTTGTTTTTCGGTTTGTAGTTTCGTTGATTGAGTTGCAAACAACTGATTAAAACATTTGACTTCAGAAAAATACCTTAAGGAAAACAAAAGTTCTTGCAATGTCTTTTTTCTTATAGAGACAAATTAAATCCAGAATTGTCGTAACTTTTACCTAAGCATTCCTTGCCCTCTACAGGCTCTCTGTCTTTCGGGCATTTTTCTAAGCATGTGTTGGTCAGTGGATCCTTTGCAACTCTGCAAGCCAAGCAATCTGAAGGCTGTAAATCCTCTGCGCCGGGAGTTCTACAACCTGAGGAAAATAACAAAACGCAAAATTTAGTTTAATGGCTTGTTGCACGGTGCTTGAAAAGCCAAGGGATACTCGTATTCAGATGTTTGTAAAAATCCAAAAACTAGGTCCTTTTATAATCAAGAGTTACGTGAACTACATCTCAGAGGTATTATGGGATACTGTTATTTGAAGACCATTGAAATGGAAAGAACGTTTCGAGATAACTGCAACAGAACAAGGAGTGCTTCTTTAGACTACTTTACCCTATTTACACCTCAGTTTCTTTTGCCGTTTTTGAGCCGGTGTCTCCAAAAGTATTCAATCAATAGTAATCAAACCTCATATCGGCTGAACGTCATTTTGCTCTTTGATGACGTCATATTTAAAAACCTCCACCATCGATCTCACTTTTGAAAAAAAAATCAGTAGCACCCTAAAAAGATTCCAGAACTGAATAAATAAATAAACAAATAAATTATAAAATTTAGAGAGAAAGCTATATCAGCCCTAGCTGGTTCTATTCCGTTGATCGAATTGGAATTTGGAAATGTTTTTTTGTTTTTTTGTTTTTTGTTTTTTGTTTGTTTTTTTTTCCAGAGAAAATTAGTACAAGAATCTTTAGAACTGAAATCCAACATAGCACAAAGACGTGAATTTGCATAATGCATTTTGTCAATACATGGTCGCCATAGAAACATCAAATCAAGTGATCAAATAAGTAACACACTAAGATCTTCAAGACAATGGAATTTTTAGGAAAGTTCGCAAAGTTGGACTACTATAGCTTAATCAATACTTTTTACATTAGAAGATGGGGGGAATCAGCACAGGCACTTATTTAATATACAAGGATAAATGGGGTTAAGAATGTCCTTAAATACTGCAGCGTAAAGATTAATCAATAATCTTAAATTTTGAAACTTCAACGTTTCGTACTAACCTGCAAAAGGATCACAATATTGATGGCACTTCTGAACACATAAATTTGTTGGGAGATCTTTGTACGTATCGCCTTTGCAGTCTGCATCCGTTGTGTCACGCGGTACAATATGCGCGTCCCATATTTTAACAGCTTCATTCAAGTTGCCAAAAGCGTAAAAGCGCACATTCAAGGGATTGTCCGTGTCAAGGTGCATGAGGTATATATCTCCGCCGTCTGAAGTGCCTAGGGTCTTTCCATATTCAATCAGGGTACTGTCGGGTTTCTCGTATAAGCAGACAAAGTACGACTGATACAGCAAGGTATCTCCTATTGCTAATGCTCCAGTGTCTGATGTTGTTGTAACCTCCGTTTCTCCCTGTGGTAGAGGTACAGCAAAGGATATTCATCGGAATGTAAGTGACAGCGTAAAACTACAAGAATAACAGTACATACATACATCAGAACGTTGAATGAAAGCGTTTTACAATATTCCTTTAATTACTGCAAATATTTCCTCTTCTTACTCTCTGGCTGGACTAAATTAGATAAATTGAAGTTTTATCAACCTTGTAAATTGCAACCTTGTTGACTCCCATCTGCACATAGTACCATGTAGAGCGTTTACTAGGCACGGTCGCGAAAATAACGAACATATCACCAGCGGATGAAGCAGTGAAATGTAAGCAACGACCACCTGTTGTTGTTGGGTCAAGTCGCAAGGCATTGGACCATTTTACGTTACATGGTTTGGGAGCAGCCGGAGGATTGCGTTTCAGCGGCGTGAGTGAATCTGAATGCTTACGACTGACGCGTGCCAATGGAAATCCAATCATTTCCTCTCTCAACGTGGGATAAATCTTTTTGGATTCATTGAAATCCTGGTCACTAAGCTCCAAGCTTCCATCTTTCGAGTTATAGCTTAAAACAAGTCCAAATATCGATAGCTTTTGCTTCTTGAGTTGCGCAGTCTTGCCATTACGATATCCACTGTACATGTGGAACTTGCCGTTCTCATCAGCGGTGAACCATCGACCACGTTTGAAGCGAACTTCTCGGGTCATGTTTTTCTGGATTTTCACCGCGCCATCCATCCCACGAGCCAGGTCGTTTTCCATGTCAAATGTAACTCGAATGGTGGTGTTTGCCTGCGTAACTTCTTTCCAGGCTGGAAAGGCAGTAATGGCAAGAAAATCATCGCTAACCTCAGAAGCACGGTCTTGAGATGTACACTCCGGAATCTGCATATCTGAGATGGATATTGGACCCTAGACGAAAATAAATGTTATCTCCATTCAGACACTGGTTACAACTTCGTTACATGCAACTTTTATCATTGAGCATTGTCCTAGACGACGCTTGAGGCTACAATTTTCGTACAGTTTTAGATCATTTTTTGTGTCTTACAACATAGTCGTGAGCAAGTTGCAGATTTGATGTTGGAGATTTATGAAGCATATTGCGTATGGCAAAAAATGTTCAAATGTTGTTGCTTGTAGTGGTCAAAATGCTTACCTAAACTTAGGTAATGTAGTTCAAAGGCATGCCACTTACACTATATAAAATAAACAAATACATAAACTAAACATAATACGCTTTAAAATCCCAACTGGCTGGGGGCAGACGAGTTGGTTATTTACAAGCATGACCGAGGAGTTGAACCAGGGTATATAAAGAACCAACTCCAACCAAGTGGTCAGAGCAGGACTCATGACCCGCCACCCCAGGATTTTAAGTCCTGCGCCCTAATCACTCGGCCACGCTGCCTCCTGTTGAACAGTCTAGATCGCTTCTAACTCACCTCGTCCATGTAGATTTCTATAGCCCTCTTCAGACTAGCGCGTCTTTTCCTGAGAACAACGTCCAACGCTTGTCGGTCCTGAAATGGGCAATAGAACTTCTTTGGGTTTCCATCCGAATCTATTACCGTGTAATATCGGCTAACGGTCTCCCCTGTTGTATCCTCCACAATATCCTTGGTGTGTCCTTCGCATCCCCAGTCAACCGCCTCTCCAGGAAACAGATCGTTTGCACGAAAGTTAACCAGATCTGTTATGGTTCCCAGCAAGAAACGGAAGGCCTTTGGGTAAGCTGGAATGCTCTGCAACCATTCCTTGAAATCTCCTTTGAACGTTGGAGAGTACACATCAGCAAGAATGGTAGCAATTTCTTGGCTCCCACCTTGTGCCATGACAGATGTCGAGGTAAACTTGCTTTCTGCTTTGCTTGACGAGCCTCCTTTAGTGCTTGACTTTGCACCGGCGCTTGCAAACAAACCTCTGTATTCCGCCTCCATTGTTTCTGCGAACTCAGATTTTGATGCAACCTGAGACGCTACCATGGTCTTTATAATCTCCAGTTGTCCACCAAATTTAGCTGATTTGATATAGTGTGTGCCCCAACGTTGGATGAAGTTTTCTGTTGGGTTGAGTGGATTGATTATTATCAAAGAGTTGCTCTAGTATTGTGAACCAAAAAATAAACGGACTGAGATGAAGAATTGTGTCCAGCCTACAGAGCATGTCTTCTCTGTATCAGTAACTAGAAATTGCCAAAACAAGTGCAAACACTGACTGCTCTTTATAAACTTTTTACTCACATAAAATTAAAAAATTGGTTATTATGCAAGTGTTTTCCTTAGTTGGATGAGAATTCCGACAAACAGTACATGGTAACACTAACCATTTGTTAAATTTAATCATGCCGATGTTTATCGTATTGGAAAAACAAAACGAGAAACATAATTGAAATGATCGCCATCCACGATCAGATAACCATCGATGCTGTGTGTTTTTTTTCTACCTTTTTAACTAAAAAAAAGTGAAAAATGTATGATGGATCGCGTAGTCATTTAAAGTCTTGCAGGCAATAACTGGATCGTGGATTAACACAAATAAAATAAAATAATAATAATGATGACTAATAATAATAATAATAATAATAATAATAATAA
>Ga0126339_10000905_pt1 | contig 18549 bp, 13 predicted proteins | sample OrbTmetagenome_2_FD_92532 | JGI IMG/M metagenome (GOLD analysis project Ga0126339, IMG submission 92532) | Coral microbial communities from Petempiche,Puerto Morelos, Mexico - Orbicella T R C metagenome | ecosystem: Host-associated > Invertebrates > Cnidaria > Coral | place: Petempiche,Puerto...
CTGCATTTCGCTAGCCGCCTCGGCTGCCCCCGCCTTCCGCCCCCTTCCCCCCCCCCCCCCCCCCCCCCCCCCCCCCCCCCCACAGACATCCAAAAAAAAAAAGTTTTTCATAAACAATCTTTTTGGGGGGTGTTTTTATATTTTGAAAAAAATCAAAAGTGTGCCCCCCAGTTTCCAGGGGCTTTTTCTTTGGGGGTTGGGGGGGCGCCGCCTTCTTTTCCCCCCCCCCCCCCCCCCCTCCCGTAATCTCCAAGGGAAAGAGGTTGAAAGGTCATGATGGTGGTACGGACGAAAGAAGCTAAACAGAAAACGTTTTTGAAAGATAAATGGACATAGATGTCCACAATGTAGCGATCGTCAAATAAAGAAATCATGCCATTGAGCTGAGGGATTCGAACGCGCACTGGTTTGTTAATGACCAACATGGCGGCGATGACGTCACGTAGAAAATCCAAATGAATCATGATGACTCAGCGAATGAGAAAGGAAAACTCTGAAAGCTTGATTCTGAGCGGAGACTTCTTATCCTCAGGAAGTTTAGTCATTCACAACATAGATGACAATACTTCCAATGTTTAATAAGCACAACTGGAAAGCAAATATCTGAAATTTAAACTGGCAAGAATGTTTCTGTATTTGCATAACAACAAGATTCCAACAGTGCTGGCATTCAAGACTAGACGTCCAGACGTATATTTCAAGTAGCCAAAGACGAAAGAAACTTATAGGAAACCTTACTGAAAGCATCAATTGACTAAAAGATGCCAAACAAGGAAAACAGTGCAGCGTAGAGCGTACGTAGGGACAATGCAATAACTCGGATTAGGTCGATTAGCCTTCATCATTTATGCGCTGAAATGATCAGCGAGGAAAGGGTTTAAGATAAATTTTGTTGTTGAATGCCAATATGGCTGCCGTGACGTCATATGAAAATCTCCATAGCCTTAGGGTTTCATATGGGGTAACAAGACACCAATTTACCAATGGCAAAACCAAAGCCAATATGTTTTATTAAAAAGGTGTCTTTTCAGAGTTTTATAAATCAATCTTCTTGTAACAAATTCAAAAACTGCGAAAAGATGTGTAAATGTGAGTTCCTTTCTCAGTCGAGTAAGATAAAGAATGATTACAGCAAAGGGATTATTCATAATTTATTATTGTTTGTAAACTATGCGAAACTTTTTTTTTAGAAGTAAATAATGCATTGAGCTGAAACATGAAACCGCAACGGTCACGAAATACTTTAGTTTTAATGGTATTTTGACTGCGGCGGTAATATTGTAATAATATAGTTTTGAATAGTTTTAATCAGTATTTAATTTGGGATTTTACCTGATGAATTGTGATATTAGCGTTGTTTAGCTGTTAGGTTTTCATTAGTTATTAAGTGGAATACCTGTAAACTAGCTCTCAAGCTAAGCGTATATCCACGTTAAATAAAGCATTCATTTTTTCATTCATTCATACGTTTTAGGCAGGGACAAAAACGCCAGAAAATTCGTTTCAAACTGTTCTTTATGGAATTTATGAAGCATCTTCTGTGTTGACCAGAGCAAAAGACGTCGTTTGAAATGTAAAACGGCTTACTAAACGCAATGCAAGGACGTGGAGTTGGCATGCATGCATGAACCCATTTCCTCTCTTCAGAGCAACCGACAAAATAACAACGTTATCAGACTTCTTGAGCGTCTTTACTGTACATTTTAACGCAACTTAGCCTATTCATGAATTCACAAGTTATTGAAAACTAAATACAATACAATAAAATGCTGTTACTTTTTTGCCTACCAAAAATAGACAGATTATGAAAACCCTATGCACTAATTTAGACTTCTGCGGCACTCCGTTTTTAGGCCCAACATTGATCAAACTATTGCAAACAAGCAATATGTTATGCGTGATGCAACAGAATAAATTACTGTAGCATAAAAAAACAGTTCGGGCATAGTTCATTCCTGCTTCGGTGTGCCAAATCCATGAATTTTATGAACCCCTGTAGTTAAATCCAACGAGGTGTTACCATACTTCTTTAACATCGCATTAGCTCCTAAACACTATATCATGAACACTGGTACTTATGAGAGTTATGAACCATTCGATCTTCGAAAAAGGTCCGAGGTGTATGTAATTCTCTTTCAAGCCTATCCTTGCCGGCGTTATGGAAGCTTGTTCGAGTAACCTCTTAAGGCACGCAAAAGATATGAAACGTCTTACTGCAACCTGATTAGTCGCATGCTGGAAAATTTGCCCGAGGCAGGAGAATATAATGTAAAATCAGGCGTGACTGAGTTTGCTGCATGGAGAAAGAACATTAAACAAGTGAAATTTGTCTTAAGGCGGGACTGTTAAGTTTTACCTTGCACGGCCAAAGATCCGAGAAGAGCCACGCATATGACAAGACTTCGTGAAGACAGCGGTGCGGAGGATGGGAGCAAAAGCATCGTGACAGGATGATGCTGCAAACAAAACAGACGTAATCAGTGTATTTTCAAGTAGGTTTCGTCGAAAAATGGAGACCGACGAAATGAATCGTGATCAGTCTTTTCGAGGTAATAGCTGCTTAAAACTGACCAAATTAATTCGGCCACGGTTACTGTCGGTTAATCGTAAACTATGGTCTAAAAAGTCACTCCTATCCCCTTACCTTCGACTCCACTTTTCTGGAAAAGTTATGTTTTGCGGTCCAAAAGCGAGTCGAAAACGCACTTACAAAAGAACTCGACTTTGGCAGCACAATGAATTGTTTTGCAGTATGAATCTTGAATAACTTAAGTACTTAAAAATCTAGTTACGTAACAGAAGACATTATCCAAAGAAAAAAGAATCACCGATGCATGTAAATTACGGCCCGGTTATTGCACACGAAAGTTTGTTGGTTTCAAAATTAATACCAACACCAAGCGAACGAAAAATATTGACCATAACAAACAGTGCACTTACACATCATCTTAAACATGATCGCTTTTAGATCCTTTATAAATTATCGTGTATTTCACTTCGATGCCAGCCTCAACAAACAACGGAATTGTGATCGTTCAGTGTGAAGCTTTGGTAGTCCATCAAAACCTCTCTTATTAAGACTTGTTTCCCGTGGGCAAATTTTTGAGGTTGGCCAAATGAGCTCTTTGGTCAAACAAAATCGATATTGCTGCTTGTAAAATGAATATATTGTTATAGAATTTAGATTGCTGCCTCTCTTGGTGATTCGGCAAAAACAGACTACACTTGCACCTTTTGAACTGAAGGACCTGTTTTCACATATTCAGCAGGGTTTTGATGTTTGTGAGCATGACTGCCCGCTCCTCTGGGACGTACGTCCTCTAGACTATGACAAACAGGCAGGTCACACAAATACAACAGTTTTACTTATCAGTATACATCCAAAACCAGTCGTTTTAATCTTTACACCATGCAAATAAGGTGGAGCAACTACAATGATGGCACAAAATATTCAGAAATGTTTATGTTGTTACGGTTCACTTCAGTTGATCTGGTTAAGTAGTTACTAACAAAGGAACGTTATTGCTGCCAATTTATTGTGTTTATAATGACTCCTGCTAAATGCACACAAGTTCGTCTACGTTTAAATGTGTCTCGAAACATCTTGTTTTTCTTTACATTGAATGCAAACCAAAGTTCTATGTGATATTGGTGATACTGAATTATATTTTGCGGGATTTGTAAATAAACAGTTCGTCACAACAAACAAGTCTTGAACAAAGTGAGCACCGACACATAATTCATTTGGCACCTAACTTGAACGCTAGAAAATTAATTGTGCAGGAGCTACGAAGACCGCGATGGTTATTTTTCTGATGTGCAATATTATTTATAACTGAATTGAAAGTTAGCTCAAAATAATGGTCTTCTAAGGTAGAAAAACGCCCACATGTAAAGCAGAAGTAATCAAAGGAAACTAACCAAGGTTAGTTACGTCTTAGGAACATGATGAGTATGAAGACAAGTTACGAATGTTGGCTCTTTTAATTTTAACACGTGCTTACCGCGTGACGTGGTTTTCTGTTTGAAGGGCCGAATCAGGGATTAATCATAACCAAGTTAAAAAGTTAAAAAACATCGACCGAGCAACGGGCTGATTTTCTCCTAATTTACGGATGACACTGGCTAAATAGGAGTTTCAATGAATTGACTAGATAACTTAACAAATTGAACTGTCAAATAAATAGTCATGTCACTTTTGTGTAGTTTCCTGACTTTGGTCCCTAAGAGCAATAGCTGTGGCTGGCTGATAATAACCTTGGCTTATGACTCAAGGAAATCATGTCTTTGCACGTTCCTCGAAGATTCATTGCCCCTCATCAGGCCAATACAGATATCCGGCATTTGATTGGCTGAAGGGAATTATTTTTTAGCAGCGAAAAGTTAACTATAGCTCACGCTAAGACAATACTGAGCTGCTTCAGTTGTTATGACTAGCTCAAAGCACTAACCAAAATGCACCAATGAGGGCGCACGATCTACTACTGCTGCAACATAAATAGTATTGGACTGAGTAAATCACGTTCCTTACAATCATGTTTAAAAATAAAAGAGACGGGAACGGTTAAGCATACCAACACGTTCTGGTACAACGTGCTTTAGGCAAATTTGGAGTTAAATCTCATTTATTTCTTCTGCCATTTTTTTCTCTCGCGGTTCAGTTAAGATGTTAATTTCCATCAGGTCGTCGTAACGATAAATCATTTGATCCAACCTTTCATAATAATGCATTTTTGTTTATTATTCCTGCACTTTAAATCCATTAACTGCCTGTTTAGTCTATCATTTATATGATTCTTTTCTTGTTAGCGTATTGGTTTCGCACTGAAAGACTATGCAATCGAAGTCTAAACTTGTGAGTCATCGTCTGCGTTAGTTCAGTGGAACGAGGCACAAAATTTCCTAACAGTCGACAGTCAGTGGCTTCCTCATGTCTGGTCCTTCTGGTCCCTTTTCTTTTCTTTTGTCCTTTCCATTGCCCGCCATTTTGAAACCGGCGGCCTCGTGTGGAAGTCTAGGCACATTGATCATTGCTTGATCTTTTTTTATTATTGACACTTATTCAATACACAGTCTGGAAACGATCACCTGTAATAGAGACATCGAGGGTCGACATTTGAGTTCCAATAAGAGTACCAGTACGAAATCGACTTTCAAAGACTTTGAATCCATTGTCATTTCCGGAACCCTGTTCGTTCTTTCTGAAGAATGTTCGTTCTTACTTTTCACTGGATGCAAACCACAGTTCCATGCGATATTGTTAATACTGAATTATATTTTGCTGGATATATAACTGAACAGATCATCACAACAAACAAATAAGTCTTGAATAAAGTAAGCACCGACCCATAATTCATTTGGTACCTTGAAATTATCAAGGAGCTATCTCAATGAAGAACGCGACAGTTATTTTTCTGATGTGCAAAGTTATTTTTAAATTGAAAGATAGTTCAAATAATAGTCTTCTAAGGTAGAAAAACGTCCACATGTAAAGCAGAAGTAATAACCAAGGCTGATGACGACTGCTTAAGAACATGAGGACCAATTACATATGTTGGTCTTTTTTTACACGCGCCGTTGGCGTGACGTAGTTTTCTGTTTAGAGGGCCGAATTAGTGATTAATCATGACCAAAACGCAAAAACACCGACAGAGCAACGAGCTGATTTTCTGTTAATTTACGGATGACGCTGGCTAAATAGGAGTTTCAATGAAGTGACTACATAACTTAACAAACTGAACTGTTAAACAAATGTTCATGTCATTTTTTTGTGAACTTTCCAAACATTGGTTGCTAGGGACAATACTTTTGACCTTAGCTTAAAGACTCAAGGAATTCATGTCTTTGCATGTTTCCCTTCAAGAAGATTCGTTGCCCCTCATCGGGCCAATTTAGATATCCAGCATTTGATTGGATGAAGGGAATTATTTTTCTTTATTAGCAGCGAAAAGTTAACCATAGTTCACGCTGAGACAATAAAGCTGCTTTAGTTATTATGACTAGCCTAGAAGCATTAACCAAAATGCACCAATGAGAATGCTCTATTGCATCGTAGATCACAATCACAATCGTAAAAGAGACGTCGGGGAATGAACATGCATAACAACACGTTCGGGTCCAAAATGTTTTAGGCAAATTTGGAGTTAAATCTCATTTATTTCTTCTGTTATTTTCTTCTCTCATTAATGTTAATTTCCATCAGGTCCGGCGCCGTAACTAGATTATTTGATCCAACCTTTCATAATAATGCATTTCTTTTAATCATCCCTGGACTTGAAGTCCATTAATTACCCGTTCGTGTGGTACGGTATATACCAAAAAATATGGCGATGTTCATGAAAAATTCCATCTTTTAAAAAATACAAGATTTGAGACCCTTCAACACTTGTTAAAAACATTTTGAAAGGAAAGTACACAGTGGTATAAATTTTTTTACGTAGCAAAGGCCATAGCAACGGCTGTTTACAGTAAAAAAATGACCAAGAATATAGATTAGTTTAAAGATATATGAACGATACTTTGTGGTAAAGCTGTAAAGAGATGCACGACTCGATTGGTAAAATTACTTGGAAAAAGCTTTGCCTGATTTACCATCACAGGCTAATTCAGTTCCCTTATGAAACTATAGTTTATTGCATAGAACGAAACAGAAACTTACAAGATACACTTGTTTGAAAATCAAATCTTGTTTTGTAAAAGCGCAGGAACTGTTGGCGTCAATGCTGTAAACTAAAACTCCAAAAGGCCGTGGCTGGTTGCCATAGCAACCATTTTCAGTAAAACCTTCAAAATTTATTTTCTGTTCATGAGTGTAATCGCACGCAATTGATCTTTCTTCACCATATTTAAACAAACGTTTTGGTCCATTTTAGGGACTATTCCACCTTAAGTCTATCATTTGAATGATTCTTTTCTTGTTAACTGTGCAATCGAAGTCTAAACTTGTGAGTCATCGTTTGCGTTTGTTCAGTGCAACGAGGCATAAAATGTCCTAACTCGATAGCCAGCGGCATCCCTCTCGTTCCTTTTCTTTTCTTTTGTCCTTTTGATCATAATCTTTCATTTTATAAAACAATCGCTCACAAAACTAACTACTGAACCATTTGAGCAGCACTGAATGTATATGTTTGTAATTAAGCTGCTGCTAGGATACTCATCTATGGTCTAGCTAGCAGGGTGCTTTAGAACTGAGCATGTCATCATGCAGGAATGTGTCCAACGACTCTTCCATCCATCGATCAAGCTCATCGCTTCTTTTCTCGTTCAGCCCATTAGGTTGAGGGAGGGAGAGACGAATGGCATTTCGGAAAACTCCAAAATTCTAGATGACGAGCTATTTGTTTTGCTTTTGATTATTAACCAACATTTGTTAACTCTGTCGATAAACAAACAACTGCAGCGAGACACTTCAAGTGCCTCGTTTGCATTCAACATCGAAGCATTGTGTCATTCAGTCCGCACAAAGATAAACAGAATTTGCGAAAAAATAAATGAGATTCAGAAATTCCACTGGCGCTGTAAGCAACTGATATTCCATTCAATGAGCCAAAACTGTGCAACATACTGAACATAGAAAAACATTTTTCGTTCTAAAAGTGTTATGCATACGTTTTACCAACCTAAAGATGATAATGGTGTCTAATTATAAGTTAACCGCTGTAGCGAACACACTACGGTAGTTTAATTTACCTTTACCCATTTAACAATTACATCATGAGCTCGAGATCTCTATCGCCTGATAGTTGACCGGGGCGCAGCCCGAGTCAACTATGACGCATAGAAATCGAGAGCGAATAGTCTAATCGTTTTAGTATAAATCTTCTAGTCGTTCAAAACTGTATCTAAATCTTCTTAAAAGACATTTCGAAAACGCAAAGAAGCGGCCGTCATTTTGTTAACAACTGCGCTCTGCTGGCCATTGGCCATGATCACTATCTACAACAGAAAAGATAATGATGAGTAGCGTAACCAATCAGAGAATCGAACGGTATTCGTGATAGAACGCTGGCAGATTTATACTAATCTAAGTTATAAAAAGCTGAGTATTTCACTTGCCCGTCGATGCAGCACAGGATGTTCTTTAGAAACTAATAACTCTCCTACAACAGTCGGGCTATTTAGGATTAAATGCAACCTGCACCATAGTTAACTAAGCCCGCACGTCTAGAAGTGTCAATACTCAATGGTCCCAATACTGCACCAATATTGGTACCTTCCTGTAGGAAGAAATAGTTTTCATTGTTGAACGCAATGACAGCTGCGTTTAATAAACAATATCGTGCACTACTTTTCAAATCTACGTCATCGTGTGCTATAGAATATCACATTTGGCACTAATCTCCAAAAGGAGGAACAGAGACTCTGGGAATGACACTCATACTCGATTTCGTACTAATAGTCTTATTGCTATCCGATTACAAGTGATGTTTTCAGACGTTGTATTGAATGAGCGTAATAAAAAGATCAAGCAATGATCAGTGTACCTAGACTTCCACTCGAGGCGGTCGGTTTCAAAGTGGCGGGCATACCAAAATCTTTTGATGTCAGAGTCTTCAAGGGTGCTTATTTTCCGGTTCTTTGTTGCATCCTCCAAATTCCGAAAAATTTATCTCCAACTCTTTACTGCTATATCTGCGTGCAACATTTGTAAATACAGTAATGTACTTCATGTAGGAACCTACAACAGTTTTTTGAAGTCTGGCAAAATACGTGTTCTTGTATTTTGGAGTAGATATTGGTAACTTATGCCAACTGGGTTCTTAACTTGTAGGTTCCTAATTTCTATAAAGGAGATATAGTTATTGATTACCAAAAAAATAAATAAACTTGGGTTTGGTCCTTAAATATGCAGTATGCATTCACAACTGTGTTATGTATTTTCTTGTAATATAAATTTGCAATTTCAAAGTCGCACTCCTTGGTTAAAATGATGTTTATCATAATTTAACGGTAACCAACGTATAAGAACCTGCCTGATCTTGCATGGTTAAAGAGGTTCTTATTTTTGGGTATTAAAAGGGCAAATTCCGGCCAGCAGGTTCGGCTTAAACCATTGGGTTCTTACACGCTGGTTATTACAAGCATATCCAGATGAGCTCCCAGTTCATCAGCTGGAGAAGTTTGTAAGTCCGAAAGGAAGCAGTTAAGGGTTGAATTGCGTGGTGCAGCGGAATGACATCTGAAACAAACTTTGAGCGATCGCCTTGCTGGAGTAATCAAATTAGCAGTAACAGCGATAATCTATAAAATCTTGATAGGAGTTTTACAAAGTTCCGAAGACATTTTCTTATTTACATAAATTTTGCATTTTAATTATTTCCTACAAATCGGCTGGTGATACCGTTGAATCTACCCACATTAAAATCGAATTCCTTGCTCAAATGTTTGTGTTTAAAGGTAGATGTTTTATCTGGTGGGTAAAATATATTCTATTTTTTCTTATGTTAACAATTTACAGCGTCTCTTAGGATCTTCTTTCTAACAAAAGCACTGATCAGCAATTCAAATTAAATCTAAAACAATACCATGAGACACTGTGAAAAATAAATTCAGTGTCAACTGCATGTAAACACGAGATCGCTTCAAGTTACTTAGCGCCTCACAACTCCTATGGAATGACTCATAACGATACTGATTTTCGCTTCGAAATTCAATTTTTTTCCTTCGAAGCGATACAAATCATTTGCAAAGCATATGTTTTGTCCTTCATTTTCAAACTATACTGCATTTAGTATACGAAATCTATTCCAGATGTTATTAATGCAGCATGCTCCTTACACGTACGTTTATAATATCAAGCAAAAGGTATTCGATAGGAATTTAAAACCTTCAAATTTTCCGGAAAGCATGCTTAAACTAAGTCTAACAGCAGGCCCGGTAAAGGCTTACCTCGCTTAATTCGTCACTCCGTTTTCGTTGTTGTTTAGTCCAGAGTCTTCAGGAGGTTCTGATTACGGAGTATGATAATTCTAAAGCTCTTTGTTTCATAAATATGTATTTTTTTTTCAATGTTTTCCTTTTCGTATACGTCACTTAACCCCAGGCGTTCTTTGAAGAAAGGACTCGCTCTCTAAACGTCACTGCTTTTGTCGTAAAAAAGATATATTTACATCAAGTGATTCAATGTTGCCAAATGGACAGATCGTAACATTTCTTATATTGTTCATAATTCTGCATGGCAAGCATCCAACTAGGCTACACTGCACCCTTGTTACCAAACTTTATACGTAACTGGCTACCTTAATTTGGTAATGCCTTAAGCTATTATTGGTGGCAAACAGCTGGTAAGCTAGACTAGAGAGTATTAAATAATGACTAAAGACCGAAACAAGAAACTGAGAGGAAGAGGTTACATGCCCCTAGCACCCAGCACTTGGATGGAGAACAAGGCAACAATGATTGCTCACGCTTTTTCGTGTTAGCTTTGCCACTCATAGGACAATGAAATTGCTCAAAAAGCAACGCAAACAAGAAAGAAAGACGTTTGGGGGCGAGCATATGTTGACCTCCTTTACTGTCTTTGACGTCATGTGTCGTCTAAACAAGTTTGCAAAAATGAAGATGTGTCATTATATACCAAGACTAAAAAACTCCAACTGTGTCTTCATCGTCATACCAAGTTTGCAAAATTTACGTTGTGTCGTCATAGTTTTTAAAATATTGGTTGGTATGACCAGAGTCTCGTCATACCAAGTTTGCAAAGTTGTGTCGTCATACACTAGACTTGCAAAACTTTTAAGTTTTGCCGACATAAAAGTCTACAAAATTTAGGATATGTCGTCAAGATCGCACCTCGATTCCAAAACTTGAGATGTATCTTCACACAAAGTTTGGAAGACTTAAGAATCAAATCGTGACTCGCGACATAAACGAAGAAGAAATTTACTTTAAACCTGTTAGGTCGATAGTGCCAACTGAAAAACGCACATGAGAGAAATATCATATGACCATAAATTCCGCATTCCGACGTTAAACTCCGGCGTTATTAAACAGTTATTAGATGAGGTTTTTGTGATATCCAGAATAATCAAGGTCGAGGTACGGCCTATCAGCCGAAGCCGAAGGCTGAGGCTGATAACCCTTACTGAGACCTTGATTATTCTGGATATCACTAAACCGAATCTAATAATTGTTTTATTTTACATGGAACGGAAAAAAAAAGGAAATCATGTTTTTGCTTCTTCACTGACGGCAAGCAATACAAAGCGAGCGAACTTAACATGATTACCCTTAGAAATCATGCACCGCGGTCATACATGACATGATTACCTGTGACCTTGAGTGTCCTTGACCTGATTATTGTATAATCTGCAGCTAGATGACGTCACCGGCGCTGATTCCGAAAATTCACTGTACGCTTTAGGCCAATCAGAAAAGAGATAGTGGGTTCAACGTGTAATAATTGTAATTATAGAAACCGAGTAAAAGCTGTGATAAGGCCTTAGAAAAAAATTTATACTTTTTGTATATTTGACATCAAACTATGTTTATTCTAAAAATATTTCATACCACTCGTCAACTGGCATTCACGACGTTTTTCCTCGACCGTAGCAAACCTGCATGTAGGACCGAAATTCTAAGGTACAAAGGTATGAACTCAATCACAAAAATGCAACTTGCACAAGTTTTGGCGTTATCAAATTCGGAAACTAATGCAGTTATAACTGTCAGTACACAACGCAAAACACTTTGGTTTGTTTTCATCGTGTTGTTATTGCTCTTTTTTTTTCTCCTCTTTGACTTTTCCTATTTAGCAATCCATTTTTTTTGCCGGTTTATATATATTAGATTCACTAGATTCAAACAGTAATCACCGCGCCGAAAGTGGCGACCAAGCTGCAATCAAGCAATAAAACTCCATGATGTCAGGATATCTCGAAAGTAGCAGCCTTCATGTCAATAATGACAAAGGTAACTTCATTTTAGTATTATTTAAGTATTACAAGACTAACTGAGAAACAAAGGAAAAATAAAAGATAGAGAAAGCTTTTAAAAAGGGGTCTCATCTATAGGTGTGATGCACAGCTTTTCCTTTCGGATTTTCCTTCTTCTCATGTAATAGCTATAGCAATTCTTTCCTTGTAAGTAACATCGAAATTTTATCTTAAGTAGCTGTAGTTTGAATGTAGTGTCCATTTTGTTTTGTATTGTAAGTAGCTGTAGTATTTTAAGTAGTGTAAGTGCTCTAATAAAGATAAAATAGAAATTCTTTTCAACCTGACTTTTGTCTTCTTCTTTTTTGTTTTTTACTTTTATTTTATTAATTTTTTTTGCAACAATAACATTACATTACATACAAAAAAATACCTACTCTACTTACAGTGCTAACATAACTTACGATTTAACAATACTAACACAATTTACAATACTAACATTATTTACAATTTATTAATATCTTAAAATACTTTCATGTGGGACGGTTGCTACAATAGGTGGCCGCTTTCTTACATATTTTTGGCTTAGATTTATGTTTCGCAATTTTAATTTTATTTGTCAGAATCGCTAAGAAGGCATCCATCTTCATCCATTCTTTTTCGTTTTGCTGAGCATAAAAAAAACTTATTCTTTACTTTGTTTTGTCACAATCGATTGGACGCAGTGGGAAACTAAAGTGACAAAACTTGACAATAAATCACAGACAATCAGAAAATAGTTATGATGGAGAGATAAATTGGCCATTGTTCTGTAAATTAGTGCACGGTTGCCATTAGCCATCTTTCTGTTAAGGAAATGAAACCAGTAAACACTGGCACCATAGAAACTTGACATCAGTACACAAAATAATCAAGAGGGCTTTGATATAACTTTTCTCGTCGCTTATGAAGAATCGAAAATAAGAGCAGATCATGACGTTTGCATGACGCGAACGTCGCTTTTATCTGTATGATATGGTGAAATATTGCTGTCGTGGTATTCTATATATTGCAAACACTCCATGTTACGCGGATTTGAACTAGCAACTTTTGGCAACGAAAAGAGAAATAACCTGCAAATTGCATCTGGCTCGTCTCTTAAAGGAAGCAAAGGCAGAACTTCTAACTGCATATCTGAAACTTCGTCGCTAAGGATCAAAAGAAACCGAAATCGTACGCATCACACCCGAATGGCATTGTGGACACTCCACAGTTTCCTAAGCTGTGCACTGCTCGAATCTGCTAGAATTTCGGTTCACTTAAAAATAGCGACAAGCACTTTTGAATCTTTATTGCAAATCGTGTAAATTTGGAATATTTTAGAATTGTTTGGGAAAAACATCCGCTAAGGGCATACGTTAGCAGTAGCAAAACTATTTGCAAATCAACATACTTACTGTTCTTTTGTAATACAAAATCTGATTAAAAAACCACGACGACGTTCCGCTAGGTGAGTACATGACACTATGTAAATCATCTCCAGATAGTAAAGAAGACCTCGATATCCCTGAACACAACAACAGTTCTAATAATGGAATTTAATACTGGTGCATATGCCATATGGCTTTTCTTTAGTAATATCATCAATATCAGTTTGGTTTCTCTTGTGGTCATTTTTTTTTTCCTGTTATCAGACATTAATCATAACAAACCTATCTTTTTTTGTTTGAAACAAACCGTAGTTTTCCCCCGGGGGAGAGGGTATTCCGAGAAAAATTGAGTAGGGATGTGCATGTGCGGTCCGCTTCCCAAAACCCTTACCCTATTTATGGCCACAATCTGCGATTTTCCCTACCCTATAAATGACTTGATCAAAAATTGGATACCCTATGTATGACTTGATCCTAAATCAATACCCTGTTTCACCCCTGCGTTATACTTAGTACCCTAGTTCAGACTGATGTTAAAGGCATCGTGAAGGGCTTTTGTTGAGCGGTCTTAGCAGTAATGATGACAAAGTAGCTTCTTCTAAAAAATCATACCCGGTTTAAGACTAGAGTTCAAAACCTTTACCCTATTCATGACCAAAACGGCTGAAAAACTATGGCCTTTATGGTCGCACATACCTATATAGGCCAAATAAAGGAGTACCAACCCCCCGGTAGTTTTCCACATCCAACTGAGAGCCTTCTTCAAGTCCATGCAATTAGCAAATGACCTCAGGCTGAAAAAGTTCTATTTATGGCTACTTCAGAACATAGCTTTCTTTGTTTTGTTTCACTGTTTTGTTGCATATGGCGTGGTTTACAGATGGGCGAGTCCTTTTGTGACGCCCGCGCCGAAAAGTTGTATGTTAATTGCTACTTTCGAGATTTATTTTCAAAGTAGGCATTCATAGTCAAAAGAATATAAATGATGGCTGCTGATTAAGTGTCAATATGCTGGTGGCTTTCAAAACTGAACTTCACATAGTTGTTTAAGTCATTCCTTAGTTTAACCAGTATTGAGTTATTAACTAAAGGTGATAAAGCTTATGGAAAGTCAGGGAGCGTTTTAAACTACTGAAACTAGCTGGGGTCATTGAGTAAGAAGAAACCACCCATAACACGGAATCAAGTCGGCATAGCGATATTATTTATTTGGTAAGTATAAAGCACTTCTTGAAGTTTTTTTAGCTGTAGTAGTATTGACTTTAACCTATTAAGTGTTATAGTAAAGAATACTCAACTAAACAGTAGTGTAGAACAGTCAGGACCAATGCAAAGTTCAAAATTAAAAACAACGTAAGAAATTCAACGTTTCGTTATCGTTCATTGGAGGTTTTGTTTGTTTCGTTAATAGGTTAAAATTTTCATCACATGGTCTTTCCACTCCAAAGTTTTGCTTCCTAATATTTTTGGCACACGGGGGTAGTTCCATCGAGAATTTTGTGTTAGTGATACGCCTTACGAAGGCTTGCTTGCTCTATCCAGCGCGAACGATTGTTATGTGATCAATGTGTTCAGAATAGTTTTGTTTGTTGCTTTAATCAAGTACTTACCAGGCAGTTTTTCTTTTGAATAAGACGGTTTTCAATCTTCCTAAGCCCAGCTGAGATCGGAAAAAAAAACATGTATTTGAATTTGACATTACGCGGCGAGTCTAGAGGCTAACAATAACAGCTTTGACACTGTTCGGTTGTAAAGTTTCAAGAAAACAAAATTGATACCCTTTAAATAAGTCTTCATTACTTGAAAAGAAAACAATTTTTGTTTTATTTAGGTATAATCTTAATTAATGAAGCAGAGCTCAGTTGGTTCAGATTTTTCAGCCATCAGCACTGCATTCTTGAATAATGTGCTGAAAACATATCCACATGTCTGAAGGTCTGAAACGTTCCTCACCTACTCGAATCGAAAATCTGGAACGTTATTACCAGATCAGGCTTTTACAGTCACCAAATCCATAAATGCTATAGACTGTAAAATTAAGACTGCTTAAACTGCTCTTACAACTTACACTAGTAAGAAAGAAGTCTTAGCGTTCAACGCTAGCTAAACCATTGTTTCATTATTTTGAGCTGACGGTGAGAGGTTTCGAGTGCCACTTCACAAAAAATCAAACACTAAATTCAAAGGTGTTGCGGAATAACGAGGAGCTGTGTATAGTGTTAAGGTGAAAATATTCTCCCTTACATTAACATGCCCTTTTGGAGGGGCTGGATAAGGTTAACTCACAAATGACCAAAGGTCCAAAAGGCCAACATTTCAACTAGCTTCAACTGACAACTGAAATTTGTAGTAGGCTTTACTAGCAACTGATGAACATCCAGACCCTGTTTTTGGAGTTAGCTGGCTCGCAGAGTACATCAACATTCACATTAATCCGTCCCACCTACCTTTCCTTCTATGTTCACGACACAGCTTGTTTTATAGATGCACAGTTTCAACAGTGTGAGGCGGCTATCAGTTCCTTCTCTTCTTATTGCAATGCTACTGTAACAATAAAATCTCGCTAACCAAGAGACGTGTAGTTATGTTTCTGGAAAGAGAAATTTAGGCAACTGCAAATAAGGCTGAAATTACGGTTTCGTATGACGTTTCGTTTTACGTTTTCGTTTTAGTTTTTCTATACAAATTTCCAATTGTGGTTGCATTCTTGATGTAATTTAGGTAATGTTAGGTTTTGATTTTGTAGAAAGACCACCGCATACACTGCAAAGCTTAATATTTTAAACATCGTGTTTACTAGAGGCATGTTCCTCTATCTGTTTATTTGTCTATCTGTCTATGTTTGCCTAAATGTCAAATTTTTGAGGTTTCATGATGTCATCCACACCACCACCTCTTCCTCACGCCCGCCCTTTGTTTCCTCCCTCCTCCAATCACAGCACACGTTCTGACGATGAATCTTTTGAGAGGCACAAAATAGAACATTCATTCGTTTATTTATAGCTTTGTGTCACCTTCACGAAATTTGATGATCTGGCAAAAAAATAAAAAATGAATTAGCCTCTTCGCAGACGCTACCCACCCCGGGTTACTAGTTATTTACAGGTAAATTTCCGCCTGCAACTTAACACAGGCTAGCAAGAGCGTGTAACAAATTACATGAGCATAATCTCTCATTAGGCATAACTTATGTTTCTCTCACTCAGTCGTTTCAGACAGTACATATATTAGCTGTGCGTCTTTAATGCAGTATAGATGGACGTAGGAAGAACGAGTCGGCTTGTACACGTAAATGATGTATTTGCTTCAACGTTTTAACTTGCGCAGTACTATAATGACTAATCCACTCCCTCAACTCTGCCCAGTTCCCTGCTCTCTCTCTCTCTCTCTCTCTCTCTCTCTCTCTCTCTCTCTCTCTCTCTATATATATATATATATCCCTATGTAAAAACTGGACTACACCATTGACTAATAACGAGTCGGGTTCTAACCCAAACACTTCTCTTTGTAGATTTAACTGGAGTTGAAATGGCTGAAAGAAGATGAATGACACAATCACAAACTCATTGAACCTGTCACACTGCACAAGCTGTTCTGATGTGTCGCAGGTTGACTGGGACCTGACTCTAATTACAGTTGTGACTTTACCTCTCATCGATGTCCTTGTTTCCATTCTCGGGATGCTCGGGAACGGCCTTGTGTTACTGGCTATCGCAATAAACCGCACTAACTTTCGCTCTGTACCAGACTTCCTCATCTTCAGCTTGTCGTTAGCTGACCTCTTAGTGACAGCAATTTACTTGCCTCTATTCGTCATCTACATAATCTGCTATGAAGAACTGCGGATGAACGATGCCTACAGCATGGTCAAGAGTTTTGTAGGTCACTTGGCCTTATTGGCCTCCATAGGGAGTATATTTGGAATCACAATAGACCGACTCACAGCGGTACGATGGCCTTTGCGATACCCCAAGCTAGTGACGAAGAAATTTGCTTTCATATTTATATTTATTGCATGGTTGATATCTGCGGTCTTCGCTTCGTCTTATTCATTTTTCGAACCGAGCCATTTTTTCCTGTTGGGTTACTGCATGGCATTACTTCTGGCCACAATTTTAATGTACTCGTACATTTTCAAAGTCGCTCATGCACAACGTAAAAAAATAGTCGCTATGAGATATCGAGACCAAGAGGACCAGAGGCCTGAACTATCCGCCGATAACCAAGAGGAAAGGAAAACCACAAAAACATTAAAGGAAAGGAAAGCTGCCAAAACATTTGCCATAGTAATCGGTGTATTTGTAATCACCTGGATTCCTCTCTTAGTTTACCCGCTTTCTGTTTCGAGATCTAAAAGATGGTTCTTTGAAGGTTTTCTTTGGGCGGAGACGTTTTCGTTATGGAACTCTTTCATAAATCCATACATTTATTTCGCCAGGAGCAAACGATATAAAATAATGGCCCTGCAAATGCTAGGTTTTAGACAATGGCGACGTCCGATTAAGCGCCCCTCTCGAGTCGGCATATGCATGGAGACATCCAAGGGAACAACAACGAACAACTGAATTCTCACCCTAGTTCCAGTAGAAAAGTAACACCCGGGGTGGTACTCCCAGAAATATTGGGTGAAGGTATGTGGCCGCTTCCCAAAACCCTTACCCTATTTAAGACCAAAATCTGCGATTTTTCCTTCCCTCTATAACCCATCTAAGGGACTACTCCCCCGGGTAAGGAACCCCTTATGTAAGTGGCGTGAACTAAACCAAGATGATCCAGTGAAAACATCGTTATTTCCACCATAGTTTTATAAGTCAGTGGAACTGAAAAAAGATAACATTGCTAGTATTCTATTCGAATGTGTGCGTTGAGCCAATGTAGAGATTAGATAACGAAAAATATATGTATATTGACGCGGCGTTATTGCATAAAACTTCTGGATTATTGCCACCCCTAAAATAATAATTACATACTATATTATACACAATAAATTATATACTTTCAAATGAGACTTCAGTCAGGTAACTCAATCTCTGTTTTCCAGCACAAACCTATATATATATATATATATATATATATATATAAACGTTTGATAAAGCAAGGACGGACAACTTCTGACGGTAAAAAAAGTTAAAAAGTTAAAAATATAATAGAAAAACGTTTCGGTCTTAGACCTTCATCAGTTACAAGAGAAAAAGGACGAAAACTAAGTTTAAATACGGTTACAGTGTGGGAGATTACGTAACGAAATGAAAAATACAATATTGTGC
>Ga0126339_10000906_pt1:0-17500 | contig 18545 bp, 8 predicted proteins | sample OrbTmetagenome_2_FD_92532 | JGI IMG/M metagenome (GOLD analysis project Ga0126339, IMG submission 92532) | Coral microbial communities from Petempiche,Puerto Morelos, Mexico - Orbicella T R C metagenome | ecosystem: Host-associated > Invertebrates > Cnidaria > Coral | place...
CTACGTGATCAGCAACGAGTGTGAAAGCGCCCGGAGAGCAAATCCGACTCGTAATCTTAGCAATTTCCGTTGTTGCCTAGAAGCTTGTAAACGGAAAGGGAGGGAAAGTTCTATCGGTGTTTATAAAATACGCGAGATACTTACGCGCGCTCTCATTGGTCGATAGGTGTGTTAAGATGAGAGTACGTAAACACGGTTGCGATGTTTTAGATTCGCGCGTATTTTTGAGAAATACTTTATAAAAGCAATAGAGTACTTTTTCCGTGTTTACATAGCCTCATCTAAACACCACCGGAGTTGGGAGAATTCTCAAAAGTTATGCAAACCCTCGACTACGTCTCAACCTAGCTGTGCCAGGTTGTTTATCTGAAAACTTGATGGGCGCTCATTCGTTAGTAAGCCAAACAAGGCACCCGAGTTAAAAGAAACATGGAGTCTCTACGATAAAAAATTAACTTCTTTATTATTTCTTCACTGAGTTAAGAATTTCACACAGTTTGATAAAAAGCCAAGTTTCATGAAATCCTCATTTGCATTATATTTCTGATCTAACAGAGATCGATATCGAACTTCGTCTTGAAATATCATTACAGTCAGGCATGTTAGCTACTTTATTATTAAGATACAATTCAATTATTTCATTCACTTTGAAATGAAATGCACGAGGGTCGTACAGAGCAGTCAGCTAATTATCATGTCCCCTCCCTATACAGGTCAAAGTTTAGCAGTGACTAGATTTTACAGCTTTGCCGTGGGTTTCCTTGATAGCGCTGCCTTTATGAGCCCAGCTGGTTTGTCAGTGGCCATCAAAATCTACAGAAAGAATAAGAAAAAAAGAGACATGCTCGAAAATCTATAGTAAATTACTGCCAGAAGAGAGCTGTAGTCAGGTCTAGTCAGAGGGACTGGCCAACCTTCATAAATAAATTAGCTGAAGAGTTCCCAACTCTTTCTGCCCTTGCACAAAATTGTGTGGTGGACACTTCAAACGTTAATGCAAACCTTTCACTGTCTGTGAATATTCAGTAACAAGACTTTAACTCTTCAATAATTTTCAGTAGGCACGAAAACAGGCTTGGATGTGGAATTATCTGTACATTCCGAGAAACGGACAGTTTGGACAGTTTTCTAACAATGACGTTCGAGGCAAACTGACATTTGAGTAACAAGTCAACTCCAAAGAAATATAACTCATGCATATTTTTGAAGCCAGTACGGGGTCTTATGTTCTTAACCTCTTCCAAATATTTTCTCAGATAAAATGTAATCTAATTTTTCTTAGCGCCCACAAACATTTTCTAGTGTCATCAAGACGTTCCGTTCTATTCAATTTTTCAAAATAACACACACAACGTGCAAACGTACTTGGAAACTCAAATTTTGACAACTGGAAGATATCACATGGGAATTTCCTCGGATAACCTCACTTTTGCCTGAATCACGTGATGCGTTTAGACCAATCGCACACAAGAATTTTTCCATACAGGAAAAACGAAAATCTCTTTCTGGAATATGTGTTTTGGAGAATGATATACTTGATAAGCCGAGGCCAAACACCAAACCTGCCACGTTGCATTTCTAGCATTATTTTTTTAAAAGTCATTTAGAGAACTGCTAGCTTAATACATACATACAAGTTTGTCCAAGTATTATAATAATTCAAACTTCTTACAAAAATTCTCGATTGACCCATACTGTCATTAGTTGTGTTTTTTTGCATCTACATTTTTAAACATGCCAAGATGGTATAGCATCCACTGCTCTTTCAGACCAATGTTATTTCTCAATTATTCTAAAAAGCAAAATACTGAGCGGCTGTAAAGAAACCTTTTACAATTTATTGTTTACCTCATCTTTGTTGGACATTCCAAATGGCGCCATGTTAACGGTGAAGTAATGAATGTTCGGCATCACCATCTCCACATAACCAATCTGCAACAACCACAAACACAAAGTATTACGAAACTGAGCTTCTATACAGCATTACCTGGCCTGATGCACTTCCACTTACTTTAACTTTAAATTATATATTAGAACCAATACGAGAAAAAAAAATCCATGATGCCGCTTCTTTCAATTCTACAATTTTAGTAGGAAAAATTTGTGGAGACATGTTCAGCTTGGTGAAACACATCTTAGGACTGAGACTGGAAAACTCAGAAAGTGTTAGGAAATCTTCGGAAAAGTTAGCCAGAAAGTTCTGGACATGTTAAGACTTACTTGTGTTATGATCAGAAAATTATCTAATTTATGAGTAGTTGAAAAATGAAAAATATTATGCACAAAAGTGGGAAAATAAGAAAATGTGAAATGATATTGTTAATGAACTGACCTGTGGAATGCTCTTCAAAATCTTCGTTTCAGCTTTGTACAAAGTGTTCTATTATCAAGGAAAAGTAAACAAAGGATTTACAATAAACTTATACACAATATACAGCAATATTTCAAAATGCATCACCACTGCACTCCTGTTTTGTCTTTCCACTTCAAAACATTTCAAAAATCTCTGATTTCAATTTATTATTTTCTAAGTCTCTGTGCTCTCAAAATGATATGAACTCCCAGCGTATCAATTATATATGAATTAAAGGCATATTTTATTGTATTGAACAAAAAAATATGTATTTTCAGATAAATGAAGCCTATACCGTGAAAAGGGCCTGAACTGGCCTTAACAGTCTGTTGTTAATAAGGAGTTACTGTACAGTCACTAATGTTTTAGGTTAACTGACACTTCAATGCAGTGACAATGTAATTACTAAGTGCAACGTGCCTGTACAGAGGGTGAGTAGACACCAAAGTGGGGTGGTCCGGCAAACTCCTCCAGAATTGTGTTCTTGGCAAAATTCCTTTGGGATTACAAGAAAGGCATGTAGTTAACACACAACTGTAAATGTTTTTCAAACAATTTCTTGTGTGGTTGGGGACTGAGGTGAGTAAGGTTCACAACTCTTAAGTGCTTAACTAACTGAGTTTTTGAAGCAAAAAGAAACTAGATGTTTTGCTACTTCCACTTTGGGATGTTAGCACATCACAGGTTCAGTGGCACATCAGAGCACATAACATTTTTCCAGGTTGCCTGGCTAATGGCTGAATGGCACCCATTTATACACCTGGGTGCCAGACATTAGACAGTCTGTGAGACTGATTGTCTTGCCCATGACCTATGCTCAAATCTGGAACACTTGGTTTAGACTCCACAATGCCCCCTTTTCAGCTGCATATGACAACTCTTTTGTGTTTAAGTATTCTCCAAATTCAAATGCCAGCTCTCCAATATCCCGAGGTCACAGAAACAAATAGCAAACATTGAGAAAATAAGCCAATAAACTAAATGTCTCACCAACATGAACTGAAGTCCACACCCCTTGTGGTATCAAACTGGTATCGGCAGGTCACTTTGGTACAGAAGGAACGATCTGTAGATTCCGGCAAAATGGTGTACTTGTCTTTGCAAAAGCCTGTGAGTGATGGAAGACTCATATCAATGCAGTATTCCAGGGTTTCATTAATGTTCTCAGCAGGAGGACAACTGGTTTTCACAGGCAACGCAGGCAAAACTATTTGAACTGAACTTCTCTACAAGGAAAACTCTCTGCTAGATAGTCAAACCAGCTGTGAAAAAGTCATTGTTACAGCTGGTCAATATTATTTGCCCAGTGCTTGGCTCTTAATGAAGCCCCTGAGTATTGATCCAATCAAAGTCCTTTTAAACCGCATTATTTACCTGTGAATCCTGACTGTGTTGTCTTGAGAATTTGCATTTCTTTAAGACCACCAGACACCTTTGGATTCTCTAAACAATATAGACAAAATTTCAAGCGCCAAGAAATACATTACAAAATAATACTTACAGTTATTTTGATCTAATGTTATTATCATCTCTGCCTAATTCAAAACAAATGAAACCTTGTCTCCATGTTAGGAATGGGAGTTATTCAGGCATACTCAGTGCGATTTCAGTAAAACAAGTACAAAAACAGCTCAATACTTACAGGTAGCTCAACACTAAGCAAATCAAAATTATATAGGTAGGTAAGCTTAAGTCTGCATATGAGCCAAGTGGCCAGGCCGGAGCTTATCTCGGTTTCAGTAGCATGAAGCGACTAGGAGTGTTTCTCCTCCCCCCTGGATGGGATGCTAGTCCATCGCAGGGTTACACCCAGCATTAAATTTGCCTGTACCCATTTATACACCTGGGTGGAGAGAGATACCGTGAGAGTTAAAGTGTCTTGCCCAAGAACACAACACAAATTATGTCCCTGGCCAAGGCTTGAACCAGGCCTGCTCGCTCTGGAGTGGAGCACACTAACCATGAGGCCACCACGCCTCCCAAACCATGAATATGACTGTGTAATTTGCATAATGTAAAATGACACATGTACATACACACATGTATCTACTACGAGTCTACATTATAGTCGTGCATATGCCTATTTAGTAAGTATGAGCTAATATCTTGTTTTTTTTTCTTTTTTGTCACAGGCCATTGTTGTTTTCAATGGCGTGACAGCTTACCACAAGAGTAAGAGAGAGACTTTTACTTTTGAATTACCACTTGAATTCATGCTAGACTGAAAAAAACCTGTTGCAATATTTATTAACTGCACCTGCAGAAAATTAACTGGGGCTGATTATTTAATATTTGTCACATCTGTGAAACAATTAATACTGTCAGTGCTTTGCTTCACTGGATCTCAGGCAGTATCTAACTGTTAAAAATGTTTCAAACATGGCCATAACTGATAGAAGTATGACTGTGCACACTTTACTGGATACTTAAGTTTAGAAAAATAATATGGTATCTGTACCTCCTCTTGCTTGTGTAACTGAGCAAAATCTTATCACTTCTGGATTTAACACAAAGGCATGAGCATGGTCGACACCTCCCTGTTTGATGGAACATTATCATATTGAGTACAGTATGTCATTAAGTGGAATGTGTATACACACAGCCATCCAGGACCAAACTGAGGTCTTGTTTACCAGTGACACTGACTAAATAGCACATTAAGTTACCTGTTGAATACGTTTCCAAGGGCTTTCATCAATTGTTACAGATATGTGATCAACCTGGTAAGAAAACAGGACAGTACAGTTTATTATCCTGCCAAAAATTAGGGAATTTGATGACTTGTAAGGAAGACTAAAATTTATTTTTCTGAAGCCCTCTGTCACAAGATGATCGTCATATACTGTATTCAGTGTTTAATTAAGCACACATCAATAATTTATATAACTAGAATTAAAAATAGGAATTACCATAATAATTAAATAGGCACAAAAACATTATATAACACATTAAATCAAAAGCCAAAAAGAATTTTTATATTCATTACTTTGAAAAATATTGTGTAAATACCTGTTTATGAGTTGACAGAAAATGATTGCAAATATGGAGTGCAAATTCCTCAATATCATTAACCTGCAGACAAAAGATCAATCATAAAAGATATAACACTTGTAAACATACACACTTCATCTGTACACTAATGTTATGGAAGGAAGATGCAAAGGGAATTTTTATGATAACTGCAGAAATTCTCACGCTCTCATTGGCTAATTTTCATTGTCAATATGCGCACAGACACAGGAATTTATAATTTATGCGATGCGTCAACGGGAGAGAGCGGACAATTTATTATCGTTAAAAAACAAATTGATGTCAGTTTTTCATGCATCTGTCCTGTTATTGACAATGAATTTCATGAGAACATTGTCAAAGTGGATCCACAGCTACTTTGACAATGTTCTGATGAAATTCATGATCAATAGCAGGACGGATGCATGAAAAACTGATGTCAATTTCTTAATTTGATACAAAATTGGACAATACTTTATTGTCATCAGGCAGTGCCTTAGCAACACAGCATTTGATTGATAGATGATTAATTTCATACTATATCAAAAAAAGATTCAAATAATTCTCCCAAAAGTTTCTAAGAAGTGTGGTGTACATATTGTTTCTAAGTTTCTAAGAAAAGTGTGAAAAGTTTCAAAGAAGTGTGGTGCACATCCTCTGCATCTGCACACCTTGCTCATGGTGGGTGACCAAGGGGCCATGATGGACACATATAACCAATGGTGTGATCGTTCAACGAAACGCAGAACACTATTGGAACCCATGCAGCCTGACCCCCTCCCTGGAAGCAAGAAAGGAGGCTGGTGAGGTCAAGGGGGTATGATCACTACTAATTAATTAGCCGTCGATATTATTATTTACGCACGAAACACATTCAACGATCATTTAAACAGATCTTGCACCAAGTTCCTGACTTCTGTCACGTATTCTTTCTTCGTTTACTATATGTTGCGTACTTGGGTTGCGTCGCGGGGTTGCGTAACACGTTCCGAGCGGCAAAATATCAGCAAACCAGCGATCGATTGCTAAACTGGTTGTTTCAGCTTTAACCCATAGATGGCAAAAATTAAGAAAGTATAACGATCTACCTACCGGGTGATCTTTAGCCAAAGCGTAGACGGTGTTTTTCTGTGTATCCGTCGGGATTACACTAGTGTTGTTTCCAGTAATATAATCCTGGTAGTTTGCTAACTTTAACTCTGTTGCCACCTCTATCTGCTTGATGTCATGGTACTTTCCACTGCGTTTGATCTTCAGAAGACGCACGCCGCTTTTCCCATAGCCAGTAAAGGTGGGGTCAACGTGGAACCTTGAAGCCATACTCTCATATAATTTCGTTACGTCGATCCGGACGAGAAAAGAATATTTACACACGTGCCCAAAACTGTGCCACCGACACTTATGGCCAGCGGTGAGCCCCTCAGCGCGCGCAATCTGAAAATGGCGGCAAGCGAAGCAGTTTTATTTTCTTGGAAGACTCCGTTTTCTACTCCCATAAGAAAGGACGAAAATGCTTGTCGAGATTTATTTCAGAATTCTGAAAAACTTCTGGCCTCAGCTGTGTCGATTTGTCGACTAAAGGGCAGTGTAGAATGCCAAACGGGCGGCTTGATTACCGTGTGCGAGGAGCTGCAAAGCTTGATTCGTTTGGCTTTCTCGGGTGAGTGAATAAGTTCCCTTTTTATGCTTCTTTTCTTGAAGATCGACAATTTTAATCATTCCTACGTTATTTTATTATTCAATAATCCATAAGAAAGTAGTAATTACTTTAACCACCTCCGCATTTTCATTCTCTCTAAAAAAAATTACAACGTAACGCCAGCACTGATCGAATGCAAACACATGCATACCATCACATAATCCAACGGTGAATTGGGAATATGCTAAAATAAATCCGCATGGTGCGTGACTTAACATAGGGGTATATCATGCAGCTGTAGAGATAACCGTATTGCAGGTATTATAGGCTTCTGCCAGGAGTAGACCTAAGAGTTATCAAGACTTCGCCATTGCTTAAATTAATAATTCACCTTCCCTCCATTGAATCCTGAGCTTACGTCACATGAAATAGGAAACGGCTTCAACATAGAAATTCTTTGAAAAAAAAAATCTTGAGAATTACTGTCTTGGGGTAGAAAACATCTATACACAACGGATCGAAAAATATTGAAATAAATTTAGCTTCATCTCACTCTCCTCCCTGTTGGATTTTCTTCCTTGGGGAAAGTATGAATATTTTTTTGGAACCTCACCCTTCTGGACCACGGTTCAGTTTGAAGAAAATTGCCATGGTGACAACAGTGACAGGAGATAAATGCTTTGTAATTATCAAATTAAAAGGAAAGGGATGTACAGGATGTACACCATAAAATTCTACCTATAAGCTTGGGGCATGTATATTAAGGGGTCTCGCTTGTTATCAGCATTTTATAAAAACTTGTAATAGGGAGAGCTTATTTCCAGAGTGGAACAATCTATTACTGTGCAAGTCAACTTCTCATGGGTAATGTTCCTTTCAGAAGAAATTCCTCTGAATCCTCCTCATACACCAAAGTATCAGCCTTAAACTCCTGATGTGAGACAATCACATAGTTTCTTGTAGTAACAGATCAGATTACATTCATGTAGATTGAATTCCAATGTAATAACTTTTCTTCCCAGAAATAAGACGTCTTGAGAAGGATTTCAATTCCCAAGGAAGTCACTTCGAAGATGAAATAACCTGCCTGAAGGAATATGTTAAATATCTTGAGGAGAGAAAGGGTCACCGTAAACACTATAACAAGAATGATGACTGTAAAGAAGTTAGTGAAACCACTCATAATGAACACAGGTAATTTTATAAATGAGTCGTAGGCCACTATGCTAAGAGCTGTGAAGCGAGGTTATATTTTACATGTTGTTCATAAACATCACATCGCTACATCAAGTAATATTAATTTTGATTTTCTTTCATTGTTTCGACTGTACAGAGGAAAACTAAGCGAGTGTGAGGAAACTGAAAAAGAAGCAGACTACTCAATGCTGGAGCCTGATGAAAACTTAGAAGAAAGTGATCCTTGTCTTTTTAACACTGGCAGTACGGATGTCAAGGTAGATTCTGTTGACGATGATGCATCATTACCTGTACCTACTAAAGAGCAGAAGAAATCCAAATCTCTACCAGAAAACAAAAGATCCAAGAAATGTTTGAGGAAACTCTCCTCAAAGAAAGGAACAAACTCGTCTGAGTCTGCGAGTGAAGTGGACGACCTGCATCCATCAGCTGATTCAGGAGTCAGTGGCGACAAAGAAGGATTAGAACAGAAATTAACAAGATCCACAGAAACATCCTTGAGTAATGACAAGATGGAAAAAGAGAAAATGGAAAGTGAAGATATAGCAGGGACAGATGCTGAAGTACCAGAATCTGATTCTGATTTTAAGGGAAACTCAAAGGGAGGCAAAGAAGAAACAAAAGTCAAGAAGACAAGGAAGAAGAAAAGAGGTGTGTCATTGAAAGATTCTGACAGGAATTCTCAAGATCAAATGCCTGAAGCTGATGTCAAACAACTGCAAGAAATTAAACATACCAAGAAAGGAAAGAAGAAAAGATCATTGGATAAAGGAGAATTCAAGGAAGATTTCCAGACAGAAATCCCAGGTGACGAAATTATCCAGTCAGACACTGGAATAAAAACAAAAGGAAAGAAAAAGATCGATTCTCCAGTTCAGGAGAGGCCAGAAGTAAAACCAAACAAGAAACTGTCTCGCACCAAGGAATCAAAGTCTAGTTCTGAAGACATGCCAAACACAATTGAGGAAGAGATGGTTACTGGACAACCTGAGCCAATGGAAACTTCTCAGAAACAACCAAGGGCCTCTACCGCTGGTGGGATGTCAAGCAAAAATGTGAAGTCCTCCAAGAAAGAGTTGACAACCACTGGAGAAAAAGATGAACAACTGGGTGATATGAGCTTCCTCATCAATGTCAATTCTCGGATTGCACTGTTTGTGGCTGATGCCTCACAAGAGGAATGCGAACTACAACCCATGACAGCCAGGGAACGAAATGATGTCTACAAGGTAACTCACCTGTATAAACTCCGTGCAAGAATAGGGACCAAGACTGAGAACAACCTGACGACTGTGCGTCTGTCCAAGCAAGCTGACACAAGAATGCCAAAACCTGGTAGAGTTGATAGCTTACTGAGTGAGCTGAGTATTGCAGCATCTAAAGTGGCATTCAGAGAAAGCCCTAAGAACCAGGAAAAGAGAAAGTTCTCCGCTGTCACCGAGGGGGATGATCAAACTGTGGCTGAAGATGGTCTTGATCAAGCTGCCCCACCCAAAAAGAAACTCACCAAGCTCTCCAGGAGCAACAAGCCTTAAGTCTATGGGGATGGAGTGTACAGGAGCAAGCAACTCTTCACAAGGTACTTTTACTTGTATAGTTTGCTGAATATTCAGGCCTTTGCAAATGTTTGATCCATTAGGTGCTCATCCAGATAAGACAATATTGTGAGTTAAAAGATCAGTGGAAAAAATTTAGAAAATCTGTTACACATTTTATAAAACTTCATCATTTGATGATTTTGCATCACACATAGACTCTAATTTCTTGTTACTAGGATTGATTCTAGAAGCTTTATATATCCAAGATGCTTTATCTAAAGTAATCAGATCAAAAAGATCCTTTACACCCAGCTCCACAGAATGCTACTCTTAGCCTGTACACAAATAGCAGGGTCAAGTGGATAGCAAACATGAGCCTGTTACATCTGAATCCAAAACTTGTAAGGTAGTATAATTTGGCTCAAAGGATTAATTTCAAAATCCACCACTTGAAAGAAGTGAAGAAACAAATTAATACAATTTCACAGCAATACATTTTGATATTTTAACATACATTGTAGCAATTAGTTTTTTGGTCATTACTTTTATAGAAATTGTTTAAAATCCTTGTTTTTAGTTCAAGGACATTTAGCTCTAATAAAAATATTCATACAGAGTAGCCTCAAAGTTGTCTGTGATATTGCTTCAGGAGACAAGAATAATTTGATGTGCAGCAAATGAATTGCTTAATCATGTTGAAGTGTTTTTACAACTTCATTTTGGGAAAGGAGGGGCTGACTGACTTATGGACAGCCAAAGTAACTACGATGAGTAAATGAAGCTTTGACTTCCACTCATTATCAGTCTAATTTGGCAATTTGACCTTGACCAGTTCATACTGATGGAATATTACAGCAACAATAATTGGCATGGTTTCTGATTTTTGTGATTGTCTCTAACATCCCATTCCCTATGTGTTGAATACATTACAGTTGGCTATTGTGCTGTCTGTCACAAAAACTTGCAGGATGTAAGTAAATCAATCAATAAATTACAATATTTAGAGAGAAGTCACATCAGCTCTAGCTGGTTTTCGTGCAGGTCCTACATATATAGGTGAAATTGGAATTTGGAAATGTTGCTTTGTCACAAGGGAAAAAACAGTTCATGTGTACTTAAGGCATACACAGTTGACACTCAATCAACACTTGATTAACATCTTGGTCGACAGTCGGTCAAGAGTCCAGTAATTTAAGCAGACATGCCATTGAGTGTCAATCAATATGAGTCAGTCAACACTTGGCTGACTATCGACTGACACTCGATCAAGAGTTGATCAAATGTCGACCCAATCGAGTGTTAATAAAGTGTTGACCAAGATGTTGATCAAGTGTCGATTGAGGGTTGATTGGGAGTATTGATCGACACTTGACTGCAGATGCCTTTATTGTGCATGATTAAAAAAACAAACTGGTTAGGATTACGTGCAGAAAATCCCACAGAGCAAGTATATAACCAAGAAATAAACTTTTTAAGTGTTTCTTGGTTCCAGGCAAGCTTTACTAAGCTTACTGCAATTTTAAATTCAAGACGGCCAGAAACTCAATTTAAAACTCTGATCTTCATAGACAACTTAATTAAGGAGCAGAAGGGCCAGGGAAAAATAAACAAAACCTGATGGAAGAGAGCTGAGATTATGTGACTCTCTTGCATGAAAACTAGTTGCTCAGTTTAACAAGCAAACCATTGGTAAAATTTGGAATATTTTATTCAAAAACACAAATCCAAACACTGGCCTAAAGTTACATTACTGAAAATTTGTGAGAGTCCATGAAATACACAAAGTTGAATAATGCAATGGCAAAGTTTCTTATAATAGGCTTAACTGCTATGAATGCAACATTGAGAAGCAGTTAAAAAAGAAATATAATATGAAAACAAACAAAACTGCAATTTTTAAAGCAGTTACTATATAGAATACAACTTATCTCATTTATGTTTCAAATGTCATCTCTAAAATTTGCCATCTCTAATATTATTAAGAACAGCAACACAAAGTCTCAAGAAAGGTCCATACGTACCAGTAACATTGACTCTGACTAACTGTCAAGATGGTATCAAAAAGAATAATTGTTGGAAGTGCTGGTTTAAAGCTTGTCACCAACACTTAAAAATTGAATGTCCAGCACAACAGCCTAAATGATTTCAACTACACCTATCTAAAAAGAATGCATAATCAAAGCTTACAATCTTGACCATTACTTTATGAGGAAGCTGATCATAGAAAAAGACTAACTTTGATTTTGCTGTTTTACTACAGGGTTAATATGGCATTTTGAAAGCAAACTGACCAGTTTCTCTTAGCTGACCATTGATTATATCGTAGGGACTTGTAAAAGTGTTTGCCAATGACAACAAGTTTGTTACAGCTAGCTCCCTTAGTGGAATATGTGCTGAAGGTGTGCCATGATAAACATGACATTTGACTGGGACTAGCTGCAGTATCAAGGACCAAGTATCGTGTATCCTATTCACCAGCTAATCCCACTATTTTGCAAAAATGTACCATACTGACTAAGCCAATTCGATTCATACTTTATGAACGTTCTGTGAAATCTCATTGGAAATATAAAAATTATTTGAAAGGTTGAGGCAATTTTGATCTTAGATGTCATTGCAAAGAGTTATAAATTTCCTGACGTAAGCACTGAGATTCAGGAGTATTGTCAATATTCCCATACGTGATCCAGTTGAAAGCAGGCAATACAATCAGTAAACAAACGTAATTAACATTCCAACTATCAAGTTTAATTTTTTATCCGTTGAAAAGGACATGTATATGACCCAACTTACTACAGGCAAGTTAAAAATTGAACCAAAGCTGTTACCAATAGATTGTAGTCTACCTGGAGACATGGAGGAGGTAAAGAGAGTCCAGATGCTACTCTCCAATCAAACACTGGCACAAGCACTCTAACTCTTGTTATGTTGGGAACAAAACCTAGTAAAGTTAAAGAAAGTGGAAATTATGCATGTGCCATAAATATTAATTTAAATGGTTCTCTCCCAAGGCATTGTTTTTCTCATAACACAAGAGACAGTTTTCCAACAGTTTTCCAAACATTTTTTTATCTTGACTAAAACTAACAAGTCAATAGAGAAAAACACCTATACTAATACTAGGAACAATTTTCAAGGACACTGTCATGGTTGTGATATTCTTTGTTTTAACAATAAACTATTGATCAGTTTGCATTGAAGTTGGATTATAGCCCAGAGAATTATTATTGTCGCCTTGTGGGCTGGAACACTAAGCGGCATTCAGCAGCTTCTCTCCCTGCCTCCCCACCCCAGCCCCAAAATGTGCCTTTGAATTGGCCAACTGTTAAGGAATTACTGTCAGATTTCTCTTGCGACTACTTGCAGTCAGAATTTCCGTACCATTTGTCGGGCAGATTTGCAGGATCACTCTCATCTGATAGCATGTGCCATTTTCTGCAATCCTCGCATTGCACCCAAGTGTCAGCAGCGCTGGGACACCACTCCACATTAACGTCCACAGCAAGTCCACCTTGGCTTGATTCCTGGATGTTCTCTTTGCAAGGGGGACTTGTATCTTTATTCTTGTTAATACCTGGCTTAACCAGCTTCCTGGATAACTCAGGTTCGAATGCTGTGGCAGCCGTGATTCCTGCTGAATCTGTCATCTCTGAAGCAGCCATTTCTGTGATGTTTGGTTGATAGCCTATTTTAAAAACAGAAAGCAGAACGAAGTACTGTATCCATAGGTGTTTTTGGTATCCAAGGAACTTGTGTACATGTTGATAATGCAACGGTTATTGTATTGTCCCTTTCTTTGAAAATAAGGGTTTTGCAATTCAAACAAATTATTGTGCTGTTTCTGGTGTTAATATAATGTACAGTAACTAGCTTACAGACATTAATGCCAGCAAGCAGTGCTTTACCTCTCTACTTCTGTGGCACTTCCCTCCTTCTCCTCCTGAGAGATCACCTAGTTCTTTAATTTTCCTGGCATGTATGCTTGATGGTTGTATTAATGTTAAGGGGAGAAATTAAATGTTGCTTGCTCTTCAGATGGCATGGTGATCAAATTGTTTGGTAGCTAAGCTTTAGTCCATGATGAGGTTGCTGTGTTGTATTGGGTCTTTCCCCAAACATTTTATAACCACAACACCCTTGAGTGCCAGTCCTCTAGGAGCAACATGCAACTGATTGCAATTAACATTACGTTAGGGAGGAGATGCAATATTCTCAGTCACTGCTTTCAATGGAAGTCAAAGCTGAAACAGTGGTATTTATGGTTAACTAATACATGTTCAGGGTTTATTGTTTACAGTCTGGGTTTGAATTACCTGGTTCACATTTGATCTTTTTGAGTGCTGGCTCTAATCCTTTCCCACTTGTAATTGTGTATATAGCACTTCTGCAACAGTACAAACCAGTCAACAGATGATTTACTACAGGTATTTGTTGTTCAAAGATACGAACTCTGCCTCATGGGGGTAGACTCATACGAGTGGGCACAACATATATGAAAAAAAAAAAGAGCCATAGACTGATCTAAAGAAAACGGAATGCAGGAAAATGTTTAATTATTGATCAAAACCTTGTACAAATAATTGTCACTGTAGCCAAGCAGCTAACTATTGCATTCTGTTTGGCTTAAACAGGCACCTGTTATCTGGGGGTAATTTATGCTGACACCATATTAAGAAGACTCTCTCTTGGTTTCTACTGACTTTGATGGTTCAATATTGTGGCTGTAATCATAGCCAACTAACACGCGAGTAAAAACCTTGAGTTCACAGTTTTAATTGTTCAATATACTGTCCTACTATAACATGAACAATAAATCATGTTATCAACACACCTTTGTCGCAGTATGTGAGAACCAATCCTGGAGGAATTGGCAGAGAGAAAAAATTAGAATACTGTTGACATTGACAGCTTCATCTCTAATATCACTGTAAGTACTGAAAACCTTTTAAATTTTTTTTTCAAAATCAAATAGCACACTAGGTTTTGCTTCAGCTCGCTACACAGGAATTGAGTTAGTAGTTGGACCTAATAAAATTAATTTCCCTCAATGATATTATTTGAGGTTGGTTCTTCAAAATTAGTGAGATATATAGCATACCCAAAGTTGCTAATTTTCTACACTTTCATCACCTATCTGTAAATTTTACAGACAGATTGAGCTTAATAATTAAACGCTTAAAATCCTTACCTATAACCTTCATCCAGGCCTGCTTGCTTGTTGCTATTAGCACTAGCTGTGACTAAGCCTGTCTCTTTCCTTGCTTCACAGTATTTGAAATCTGGATGTGATTCTTTTGTTCTTCTCATGAGTTCTCTAGCTTTCTCCTTGTATGGCTCCTTCTGTTCAGGTTTCATTTCCCGCCAATGTTTAGCAAGGATTGTGCTGATCTCTCGATTATCTCTGCCAGGGTACAATACCTTGAAAGCCCTGCGGTACTGCTGACTGTATAACAGGAAGGCATTCATTGGTCTCTTGATGTGATTGAGAGGTGTCTCACTGTTGCCATTTTGCAAAGGTTTTGTGGAACTCTCCTCTCTCTCTACTGATCCTTGGCTGCTCAATTCTGAGATGGGCTCTGAGATGGGCGATAATGAGCTAGCTGGCAAGTGTTCATCGATTGTAAGTTCTGGAGTACTGCATGGGCTACTTGAGTCTTCTGAATTCTTTAAGACTGCATCATTTTGCCGATCAACTTCCCCAAAGCAAGCTTGGCTCAAACTGAGTGCATTGCTGTCTTGCAAAGAGGCTCTGAGATCCTCTGTTTTCAGCCCTTTCTGGAGGTAAGCCTCCCTGATGTTTTCCTGTAACTGCATGATATGACTGATTGTACTTTCAAGTATTTCTTTCTTTGAAAGACGGCTGTTGTTCAAGTTACTACATGGCAGCATTGTACTGAGGTGTTGCAGCTCAGTCCTAATTTTTCTTTCCCTTTCTTTTTGCCTGTAAGCCAAAACAAATTTATTTAGTTTTCTCAGCAGTCAATGCAGGCTGGTGTTAAAAGCTAATGATTCAACAAACTTATCCTATCAGTGATGCAGTTCTATCTCTCACCAGATTGGAGAAGGGCACTTCAATAGATGAGAAGATCTGATCATCTTAGAAAAATACCTTGACCTATATCACCAAATTCTCCTGATGAACATTTTAGAAACTTTCAACATATAGTAAAGCAGAATTTCAATACTCAGCTTTAGACCTACTCCAATACAAAAGTATACACAAATCAAAAGACCTTTAGTTTGCAAATCTTAGCACAGTTCTTAGCTGTACTTACACTGACTTTTGTTGCATGTAATTGAGTGGATCTGCTAGTTTTTTAGGCTTTCCTTTTCTCTTGTTCTGAGTTTTAGCCTCCGGAGCAGACTTGTTTTTCTTTAATTTCCATGGTGTCTGTGTTCGAACTTCTATTGGGGGAGAGAGATTTGCTTAAAATGAAAAGAGAGACACTTGTTTCAACACATTCGAACAAACACAGACAACACTGCTAATAATTTGAAGTGTTGTTTCCAGATCTGTGTTTTTTTAATTATTCTAACAAGGCTGTCATTAATAGTTGTAACCTAAACACCTGTTACGTCTGGCCTTTGATGTTATGGGTGAGCTTAAATAGCTTGCCTGTTATTGGCACAATGCAGCAACAAAGTAACAAGCTTCTCACAGGTCTGAAGATCAAGACAACAGGTGGGTAATATAAACACTTTTATATTGGAATTAGGAAAATAGCATCCCTGTTCTAATATAATCTTATAGGCAGATTTCGGTAGATTAGTCATCATCAATTAGTGCCAAATGGGAATTGGTGGCACTGCATTTTGTTGTTTTAAAACTTTTGGTTTGTTCCTATTCTGAAAAATTGTCAAACGAACTATAAAGAGAATAACTTTCAATCAAATGATTTGTGTGGAATGAAATCTTCCTTGAGTTCATGAAGGGAAAATCTTTCAAAATATAATTGTCTCAGTGAACTCTATAACATTCTAGAACTGGAAGTCATTCAGCAGTGACTTAGAACTTTTTGGAATGTTCCATTGTATAAGTACTCATGGCTTATTCTGAATTAGAAACCTTTTTATAAGAGCATGAGGTTTGTCCATAAGAGAGTTCTGAAAAAGTTATGAAACTTAGTGCTTCTGAGTGCTGCATAAATGCAATTTTTTCAAATTATAGTTAAATAAACCATTTTGTTGCTGTTATAGACAATCCTAAGTTCTATCTGAAAACAAGGGGCAGGTTTGCTCATTGTTTTATTCAGGAACTTTGGTGTCACTTTTGAAGGTGTTTCTACACTGAATGTCAATGAAATTTTTCATCCTTAATCAAGGTATCTTTTAGGGTTGAAAAAAAAAATATCACAGTTATTGTTGGTGGCTAAAGCAATCCAGTATGAATTCTTACACTTTGTTCATGGATGAAAGCATTTGATGATGATATCTTTAAGTTACTACTGACAATTCATATTTGTCTACCTAATTTAGAATTATACATCTAGTAGGGGTCAGATAGAGCTTGAGCTGCATCCAGAATCTTCTCCTTTAGGGATTCAATTCAAATATTGTGGCAAATATCCCTACCAATTCAACATGATGACGTTTCTCCAGGGAAAAATTTTAATATAAATCATAAACAGTTGATAGCCACAAAACAGGTACAAACCCTTCATTTCCGTTCTTTTTATGCTTTTTTCTGGTTTGATAGGTATTGTACTGGGCTGAAAACTAAGCTGAAATGTCTCATCTCCTGATACTGCTTCCACTGGACTAATG
>Ga0126339_10000907_pt1 | contig 18544 bp, 12 predicted proteins | sample OrbTmetagenome_2_FD_92532 | JGI IMG/M metagenome (GOLD analysis project Ga0126339, IMG submission 92532) | Coral microbial communities from Petempiche,Puerto Morelos, Mexico - Orbicella T R C metagenome | ecosystem: Host-associated > Invertebrates > Cnidaria > Coral | place: Petempiche,Puerto...
AACGAATTTTATTTCAACCAAAATGAAAATACATTTACAGTCAATGAATGTCAAATGAAGGTATTGTTTATCTTTTGATGATTTTGAATGTTAATACATATGTAAATGTTATTCTTGAACGTTTCTTACGCTCAAATGAAGGTCATATTTGTGTTAGTGAGAGTTTATTCACCATAATGAAAGAAATTTGGACACAAATGAATGTTTATTTTCTGTAAATGAACAGCAAAAGGTGCTAAAAACGTCGACTATTCAATTCTTCATTTATTCAATAACACTAACGATGTGCTAACTTATGCACACTTCTGCGGAAATGTAATATTATTTTTAGCTTTTTCCTTGTTTATGAGCAGCCTCGGGAAACGTTTGTGAAGCCTTGAAAGGCACGAGACATCTTATGAAAAACACTCCACGAAAACTTGTCTTTTCATCTCTCCATTTTCCAATTTTCCATTCGCGTTGCGACATTTCCATGTCATCATGGGAATCGTTGTCTCTATAGTTGTTAAATAATGTATGAATGTATCAATTTCCCAAGGAAAAAATTTTTAAGAAAGCCACCGATGTAAGAAGGTCAGTTCAAGGGTTCAGTAATTTACCTTTGCGTGTTGCTTCCAAAACACTGAGTTGTCTCAAGGAAAGAAATCTAACACATCAACTAAGTTTCCTGTTTGGTTGATCTGTTTATGCGGCCATCGCTTCTTGAACAATACAGTAAATCGTGTGACATTAGCTATTGGCTTTACCTGCTCCATTAAGTTTTGAAATTCAAATTGGAATTCGTGAATGGACACAGCTAGAACGCTATCGACTGCGACTGGCAGGGAGTGGAGTGGGTGTCCTAAGGAAAATACGTAAGCCTGGACCTTTTACCTAATCTAACAAGCTTACTCAGGCTAAAAAAAATAGAGTAATAAAATGTGATGATATGAATAAAAACGATTTAAACCCAAAGAAAAGTTGATGTCGGTACAGCTGTTTTAAAAGCGATGCATAAATAACATATTTTTCTGGCGTTTTTTGTTGTTGTTTTGTTTTGTTTTCTAAGGATGATTTTTGTTATCTTAGTAGAGAAACCACTTTTGAAGAGTTATATTTCAATTCTGGATTTTTTTAAAGTGCAAACAATGCAGTTGTTTATCGATTAATACCCAGCATCTTCAAACATTTCTTAGTTACCATGTCGTTAGTCAGTGAATCAAACCGAAATACAGACAGCAAAGGGATTGCCCAAGATCATGCCGAACAATATAAAACGTGATTGAATGGGGATGGGTTTTGGAATGGCAGTCAGCGAACAGCTCCGGCTTCCAACCCCGGTCAAACTTTTCTTGCACCTGTTTCAATGATTACCTTGGTCGTCCAGTGTTGCTAAACAAGTGATGCTAACGATATCCCGGCTGAAGTTTTTCACCATCTATGTATACAGCTTGAGCTATTAATCAATAACTGATTTCCTAGCGGTTCACGATCAACATGTTCTACGGTTCATAGAGCCTACAAAAATGATTGTTACGTGACAACTCAGAGCATATATTTCACTGTTGATGGCACGGAAAATATTTAAAATACAACTTGCAAACAACCTACAAAGGTTACATGGAGCAACTTGCAATGATAATGGAGGGCTGCATCATTCCAACCAAACTGTCAACCTTTGCTAGCCCTGTATCACAACATTTCACGGTTTCATACTGTGTAAGCATCCTTAATTGAAACCCAATGTTGTAGATCTCCAGTTAATTATAAAAAAAAACGGCTGAAAATTGTTACATTCATCTCTAACTTCAAGAGAAATCGAGCCCCAAACTTGTTCCGTAGTTGCTTGCACATAACATTCATTCGGGCGTTCTTCCAACAAACGTGATAAACTAACACAAATTTTCTGGTCACGAAAGCTCACAAAGGGAATAACGATTATTCATGCGTGCAGCTGCAATATTTTCTTTAAAAAAAAAAAAAAACGTTTAAAACAAAGTGAACTTACCACGTGAATTAAGAAATAAGAGCAAACAAAACTGAGCTAGCCACACCATTTCAGCCTTGCACGACGACGTTACACTATACAACAAGGAAAATAAACATTCACCGTGCGCTTTTATCATGTGTTGTTGTGGTCGCCTGACGTGTTTACGTAGTTGACCAGTCATTCTATTGATGATTATATGTTAGCATTAAATCAGTCGTAACAAGTGTCGAATTGTTTCAAAGGGAAATTGTTGGGCAATGACGAAGTCACGATATTTATAGAGCATAATGAGCGTTTAAAAATGTTGTTTTGACACGGTGAGTTTATTTCCCTAGTGATTGTTTTTCCGAGGGGGGGAGGGGTACTCCGATATATAAGCTTCATCAGTATATGCCGCTGTGAAGGGTATGGTTTTCAGGCAGGTTCACTGTGGGATAGGGAATAGAAATCAGCCAGTTTTGGTCTAGAGTAGGGTATAATTTACCGGAAAAGTGGCCAGCGTATAGATAATTTAGTCTAAAATGGGATTTTGCGGGAGCGAATGAGAGGCGGCTGTATTCGCAAGCTAGATATTGGCCTTTTAGTTAGCGTATGTTGGACTACAATAGTGATAAAGTTCCTTCATTGAAAATAGCTAGTCTGGGGTAGTGTAGGGGTTTGGGGGGGCCTAGGCTAGAATAGCGTTGCAAAATCCAGCTGATCATGGTCTGGTATAGGGTTAGGGTTTCAGTATTCCAGCGGCACACCCCTACCCAAAGATTTACAGAGTATCCCCCCGGATTGTTTTATACCAAACTGTCGACGAGGATACATTGATCAGTTGTTAAGTTTTTGTTATGGTGGATAAGCATAAGCGGTTTCTCTGGCATAAACAAGCATTCCAAGCGCGTAATAAGATAGACATGACTAAGCAGGATGAAATGAAACATATTTCAATCGATGAAAATTCAAGTGCCGCAAACAAACCACTGCTATAACCACAAGCAGCCAAACGGGAAGTAAATATTGCTCTTATTCGCCGATATCGCCCGGGGTCCAATCTGCTGCTTAGTTGTCGCGATCGGTAAAAGGGCATGTAAATTCAACTGAACAAACGACCCACTGTTATAACGACACTCAGCTAAACGGAAGTAAACATTTTGTACCCGATATTGCGCTTATTTTCTTATAATTATTGCTCAAAGTTTATTTTGCTGCTCTCCTGTCGTTAAAAGAAAAGTGTCTTTGCTTGGATGTCAGATAACAAGTGGTGTAGATAACAGATTAATCAGTCGCCTAGACGCAATTTTCTACAAGCTTTGGGTTGAGCTTTGGAAACAGATACATTTTTTTCATCACACTGTATGTTATACTGGTCATGTAATGTACTATGGCAACGAAGACGGCATATCAGTGACTTTAAACTGAGTGAGTTTTCTCAAAGTAAGGTCCGTTTTTGTATCCATTTTGTAATACCCCGAAGTAAATAAATTAGACTTCCCGTAGATGAAGTTTGGAAAGTATCTTTTACGGACCGTTTTTGGTGAAAAAACAAAATGTTTATACAAACAATTTTATACTCTACTTCCCAGAACAAACGGTTGTTGATCGGGCGAAAAACGTGGCCGTTATTATTATTAGACGTGGTCGTAATAAAAATTCAGCTAATGTGACGGGTGACCATATCTTGTTTACCATTTGCCCAAAACTGTTATATATTTTGTTTCTCTATCAGTTGATCCCGCATGTAGTTATAGTTTACTATGATTTGTGCGGAGTTCTTTGTACAGGATAATATTCTAACTTCGTGTGACAATCAAAACCCAGATATCTCTCAATGCAATTCAGTCTGTGAGAACTCCAATGTATTATTTTCCAGGTGTTTGTTTTATACCAAACTCTCGACGCGCATCCGCGCATCCATTAAGCAGTTGTTGCGTTGTTGCGTTGTTGCTATGGTGGATAAGCAAAACAGGTTTTTATGGTATAAAAAAAATCATTTCAAGCGTGTAATAAGATGAAAATGACTCAGCAGGATGAAATAGAACATTACATCTTAATTAATGAGCATTCAAGTGTCCTAAACAACCGACTGCTATAACGACAACCATCAAACGTAGCCTTTCCACAGACGTTTACTTTCTTTGCAACGAGGTATTTTTCTTCGTGCGAGCGAGCCCCGCCCCCTTGCGTCTTGGCTCACGCTGGGTTAATATTTCAGTGCTAAGCTTGCGATCTCGATGAACGCAGGACAAAATAAAGGGTCCGTGAACAGACTACCCAAACGGGAAGTACATATTTTGCGCCCGATATTGGACCTATTTGCATATGTTGCCCAGAGTTCATTCTTCTGCTTTCTTGTTGATAAAAGAAAACAAAGTGTCTTTGCGTGGATTACAGATAACCAGTCGCCCAGATAAGACCAAAAAAGGTTTCAATCCAACATCATGATTTTTGCCATTAATGCTACAAGCCTTAGGCCCGTTCCAAACGCCGCCCCATTCATGCGCCGAACCTAACTGATGAGTTAAGTACGGCAGAAGAGCGGTGTTTGAATCAGTTTGGTTCGGCAGGTTAGGTTTGGTGCGGCAAACAACATTGAATTCGGCAGGGTCTGTCGCACTATGCGACGTTGGAGCGGCAGCTGATTCATACGGCGTTCTCCTCATGTGTCGAACCTAATGCATAAATTACTGTAATGTTTTTTCATATAATGGGACTCGTGATTGGCTCAAAATTGAGTAGCGTGACCAGTCATGCATGAAGCTCGAAGTCGTCGCTAAAAATAAAGACGGCAAAATATGCCTTCGATTTATGAGAAACGGGACTGTATAAGCGAGTTTCTTTCGCGCAAATTCATTTTTTGCTTTTTCTTCGTGATAACAGCCCAGCTTATGAGATTTGATTTCCCTTTAACAAGTCGAATTAACCGGGAGAAAACCTGTCTAAATGCAAACACTGAACTTTGAGTTTGAATTTGCTTCCTTAAATATTGCTATAACAGCGAAATGTTAGTCACAGCTTTTCTATTTGGACAGAGTTCTTGAATTCAGAACGTGTATTTTCTCGTCGAAAATTGTTACCACCGGCTTCCCGAATTAAGTTCGACGCAAGAACGCCGTCTGAACCAGCCGTCGCTTCAGAGTCGCCCTAAAGTCGAACTTAATCAAGTTTGGTTCGGTACATGAGTGGAGCGGCGTTTGGACCGGGCCGTACTTGCCACAGCTGAACACCACAGCAAGATGGCGGATCGCAAAAATGTATAGTTCCCAGTTCTCCTCTGCTGGATTCTGGATTCATCGCCTAAAACCTAATTATTAGGGAAAAAAAAAAAAAAAAAAAACACACACACACACACAAAAGCATATCTTTCATATATATTAAGTCTTTTTTAATCAATAATGTACAGGCGGTGTGCTGATTCGGCTATAAATGGTTATAAATCAAGGTTTTGAAAATCGCTCATAGGAGTCCACAAGCCGGAGGTTAGGGGAATCCTAATTAAGAAATACAGGGAACAAAATCATATCATTTTTAGCAATTTACATACTGATATTATTTCAGTCATGACTTACTTTGCAAAAGGAGACCACTACAACTCATTGAAACCATGATACAAATAAATTTAGATGGGGATCGCCCATTTGGCGAGTTATCCCTCGTGAGTTACATCAGTGAGTTGTCATACGCTGCATGAGTTACAAAATCTTGAAAATTCAAGATTTTGCGGAAAGCGAGATCTTGAATTTTCAAAATTACCACTCTCAATAAGATTATTCCAATGTTTTGAAGAGAGGATTTACTCTAAGGGACTGAAACTTTCAAAAATTGTTCATTCATCCTCCGCGGAAATTTTGATATGTAATTGTGTGTCCATGATTTGTGACGCTGCTGTGGCAGCGGCAAATCTCATGTAAGTCTGGCCAAAAATCAACTTGTTTTGACGTGATTATTTATCTTTTCCAGTTTTCTTCATCAAATTTTAGAGATTCATGAATTTTTACATTTCATAAGCATTCTGGCTTGATTTTGTGCTAATTTCCGTTATTTCTTGACTCTTTTGGATTATAGTAAAATCCAAGATAGCGGATCTAGGATGGCGGGTCAATGACGTCATTTAACGTCATATGACGTCTTAAGCAACACTCGGGGCTATCCAATCAATAATTTTTTTGCGCTTTATCTTAACAGGACGAAAACCCAGTGGAGGGGTTCCATCCACCCCGCTTTGTACCACGCTGGGGGTATGACTTTGCTTGTACGTCCGAGTGTTACAGTAAAAATAAGGTGAAATCGAAGAGAAAGGCGGCTTTTTTGTTATGCCCTTTCTAGAAAAAAATTCTAACTAAGTTGTTTACAAGTTTCAGAGCAGATGATTACAACCAGAACGTGTTAAAAGAGTGTTCTTCCAAATGTACTGCCGTAAAAGAATTATTTGTTAATGGTAATGTTTACTAAATTAAAAGCGTTCCAACGCTATAATTATCTAAATTATCTCTAAGCAGTATCAACTGGTATATAACTTCAATACGAATCACTGGAAAAAAAAAGCAACTTAAATAAATAGGTAAGTAACTGCAGGAAAGCGGTAGCGCTAGCGTCGACTAGTTTTGGAAATTTGTGCAAATAACGGCTAAAAGACATTTCTTGTTGAAATAAAATATGAACAATTTTAGCTTCAATGCTTTGTCTTTTTATTGTTTGACAATACGTTTACAATTATTACAGCGCATCTCACTACGGCAGCCATAGTACTGACATGGAAACTGGTGCGACGATTGAAATAAAATATTTGTTGATGTCCACGTTTGTAAACATTGAACACCGTTGTTGTTAACCTGCACTCCACACTACATCGGAGGAATTTGAAAACGCAAAAATAACCGGTCGTATTTGAGGCACACTCGGTCAGGGAAATCACATGACCGTCGTGACGCCATCGTTTTCGAAAAGTCTCAGTTTTAAAATGTTGTCCGTCCTCACGAAGACGAAAATCCGGCGTTTTCATATTCCTCTGGTTTAATAAAGAGCGTTTTCGAAAAGGTTGGTATTCGTGACGGATCAGTGTGGACGGTAGGCCTAACTGTAGAAATAAAGCTGCGTTTTCAAATTTCTCCGGTGTAGTGTGGACGCTGCCTTTAGCGTTAGCTGATTTGGATGTTGCCCAGAGCGAATCCGAGCTTGGATTGGAGCCTGAATTATCTTAAAGTTCTTCTTACAACCTAGATTCACCTTTCAATTGAAAAGTTTATAGTTTTTCTGTTAATGGCTATAATTTTCCTGTGCAGTTGCATTTTAATAAAATTTAACGTGGACCCAAGGCAATTTCGGGCAATTTCGGGCAGAAACTACAAATTAAAATTGCCCAAAATCGTTTTACATACACGTTTGGATTATATTATTATGCAAATAAGAAAAAAATAACCATGAAAAGGGCCGTCATAATTAACTCTTTATGGTGGCAATTGAAACGACGAGCAGTTCTGTTGATTCAATGGACCGGGATGAATACTGAATAATCGACCTCATTAGCATTTGTTCGGACATCAAGTTCATTTAGTCTTCTCAGTATGCTTATCTACAGGGAATATGTCAAATTAAGCTCAATAGAAGTTATCTAGTTAAATGGCTGCTGCCTATGCTAAACATGTATTGTTTGTTATAAACTTTGAACGAAAGATTCACCCCCTCGCTCTTGCTGGCTCGCTGTTAATCAGGCAGTGTTGCAGTTTGTTGCTTGAAACAACTTCCAGAGATAACTAACATAATGTATTTGAGACTCGGGATTCTTTTTCTCCCTTCAGTTTGCCTTCATCAAACAAGTGGATTACGCTGTTTCGCTTGACTATACGTGGCCTTGTCAACGTTTGTGTTGCGCCTAGACTTCATTTTTCGCAATCGGCAGCCGGTCGTAACACTTTTGAAGAAGCCCTCGTTAAGTTATGAATCGATCAAACATACTTCGGCTAAAAACGGACCGAGGACCAATATTTCCCAGTACGGCTCTAGCAAGGTACGTTAGTAAGTAGTTTATTGAGTGGTTCTCAGGCCATGCTTGTTTCATGAATTTGCCAGCTTTTGACAACAAAATAATAAAATAGGTCCGCAAAGCGTACTTGTGTGGGCTTAGATTTACTTTTATTCCATTTAGTTAAACGTCAGTATTCAGGAGTTAAAATGCTACAAGTGAATAGGCCATCACTTTGAAATATAAAGGTATAAATTTAAACAAATAAGGTAATATTGATTATTAGGTATCAACATAGGTGGGGTGTTATTAATTTTATTGAAGGCTGTTTACAGATATCAAATTAACTTGTACATGTAATGTCGAGAGGGTTTGCTGCAATACCTAAGCCAGCTACATAATAAAGTCAGCAACTGAGAATTCAACAGTTGGTCCCAAATAGACACGTTGTCAATGGTGTCGATTCCACTGAAGTTCTGAATATGTTTTCTCACGACTGCAAAGAAATGTTGTCACGTGAAATAAGAATAATCAATTTGCTTACAGTATGTAGGTTCTTTTGTTGATTGCCAGCGTTAAGATGATGCAAAATGTGGTAAAATGTTACCGTAAATGCAGTAAAAAAATATTTAAAAAATCATATTGTTCATACAGTTTGCATGCTTCTTTTGACACTTGTAGATCCTTGTGATGTTAAAAGTATATGTTGATGATTGACTAGTAGTTTGCATAGTAATCTCTGGATAGAAGAGCGCATCCATGGTTGTTTCTGGATTTAATATTAATCTTTAAGTGGCTGTTAGCATACAGTTGTATAAAGAGTTGTGTAGAGCTTCCAAAGACTCACGTGAAAAGTATACAGTGCCGGTTTATCAGCTGGAACTTGATTAAAAAGTCAAATGCTACATGACAAACATCAAAAGTATGTCTAAAGGAGTGTCCCACATTGCTCAGTGTGCTTCACTCTGGTTTACTAGGTTCTTATGCTCTTATGACCTGGTACAGATGTGTCAGTCTCATTGTAGGCGTTATAATTGTTTTGCCAAACCCAATACTACTTTGATCGGTTGGATCTTTTGTTAAAATACAAAAAGATAATAACATATTTTTATCATGCTATACACAGTGGGAGGTTAATTAATGAAATGTTATTTGAAGAACACAATGCAAATGTTATCAGATTTTTTAGGAGAATTTCTTGCACACACATTCATTCACTGTAATCATATTCCTGGTCGTGTTGAACTTGTCGCATATCAGCTTGACAACCACAAATCAAGACATGTGCAGTACACCTTTCATTTCGTGAAAGGACCAGTCCATGTTTGTGAGCAAGACAATTGCAAATATAATAGGTTTTTCAGCTCTTCAATGCTGACCAAAGTGTATCTCTCAAATGAAAGGGGTATCCCATTCAAATCCTCGAAGTTAAATTAAAAATACGTCATAGCTGTGCTCTGACGTCTCTAAAACTGGAACAATCAACAATTGTAGTAGCAATGATGTAATACATCAAGCATGAAAGACCGTGTTTAACCACATTTCCAAATACGGAGAGGAGTGTTTAAGGTGTTGGAAATGTGATGGAATGTGGTCTTTGGTGTTTGACACACTATATACACAAGTACACCTATCTTCTCAATTGGAACTAAAACCAAGGAGAAAAAGTCGACTTAAAATTACAACATCTATGCCAAATGAGATCAGACATCCAAACACCATCACATTTATGATTTACAGTGTTTAAATTTGATGATTTATTGATGAGTTTGAGAAAATTATTTGAAAATGGTTCTGCAAGTGAATTTTTAAGAGACATATTGGGCATTGTTTGCTGTCAAGAGTAAAAATAATGAACAACGTATTAAGTTGCATTACGCTGCATTGAATGTACATTCTCGCGAAAACCGAAACTATTCCTGGAATATTAGTTAACCTCATTGTAACAGTTAACGGCAATTACACATTTTTTTGGACAGAATTAATATCTTGTAGAACTGTATAGGTTCGATCCAATAAGCATATTCTGAGTACGGTGTCTTCTATTTGATTGTAAATTTTAACAATAATCAAGTCAACATTATTTGCAACACACTGCTTACCAACGTTCACCAAAGTGTGCTTCTGCCAGTTCCTTGACTTGTGGCCAGCAGACACAGTGGTTGTTGGATTATTGTTATTAAATACTGCAGGGCCTGGATTGTTCTCCACATCATTCACTTCCTCTCAAAATGACTGCACGGTACAAGTACGTGTACACGATTTAGGTGACAACAGTAGAGTCCAATAACTGACACTCGTTTGGGTAAAGAAGGTGAGTGCTTGCGAAAGCGAATACTTCTCCCGTGCAATCTACCCTGAACACGAGCCGAGCCTGGATAAGTTAATGGCTTGCGTGAACAAAACAAATCTTGTATCGCCGATGAAATTTTCTCACGAAGATCTAAGTGAAGTAACAAAGAGTACACAGTTCTCGAGGGCAGTGCGGGAAGAAAGATAATATATAACAAAAACGAAGCAAAGCAATTTAGAAATGGAAAATAACAACTTACCTTGAAAACTGCCACCAACTCGCGACGATAAGTTGTGGAAAAATATTACAGGTACTCAAAACAGCAATTGTCGCCGTATCGAACACTCACGTCATATAAGCCTGCTCAATTCCTCCTGGAAGACCTTGCGATACGCTACACGTAGACAAATAAATTCCGTCGACGGTAACATAGTGGAGGCTGAAGCCCCCATAATAGGGTTTATGACCATGGAAACGGTCGGTCCGTATGGTCAAGTCCCGACCAAGAAAGAAACCAATCAGAACTCTCAGATTTACCTCGGAGCTACCTTGCCACACAATGAAAACTATAACTACAAAATAAACCAGGAATACATAAAAGCAAGTTAGCAGCCATGCCTCGCACAGGAGTGACAGTATGGATACAACGTAATCAAAAAAGATATACAAATAGACACAATCAACGTCAATACGCTTTCTAGGTCTTGAACGGCGACCATAGTAGCAAAGACTCATATAGGGCGGACTATCCGCCTGATGTAACATGAAGTTCTCACAGCTAGTATTTAAAATCTGTTTCGCATGTGGTAAGAAGAGTCCATCTTTTGAACTCATAGAAAATAAAAACGTTAACTAGCCCTTTTTTTTTTTCCCCACATGGAATTTACCGCAGCGGTCTCATGACCAAGAATACAAGTTTCAAACGAACACCTACCTCGTCAAGAACAGTTTTCCTCAGGGACTCCAATTGATACGATGGTTCGGCCAGTTCTCGACTCATCCGAAGCCGTCAAAGTGAATTTTAAGGTGGAGCTGAAATCAGTTGTAGATGTCGTCAGTCCTACTCCCGGGGGAGTTCTGCTTACCGTGAATAATAATATTATTGATTAGTATATAACACACAAGTGAATAGTGCTTTTCGCGCGCTCTGATTGGTTAACTCGGAGGTGATTAGCAAGTACCATTCACCTCCACTTTGGTGAATAATTGTTAATTATTCCTGGGAAGAGACTTCCTTTGACGCGTTTTAAGAGGAATCGGGCTCATGTATGGACTTGCAGCACTGTTGCAAACTGACAGAGTGCTAGCAGTTATTTGATTAGAAATCTACTGGCAAAGGGTGTAGAGGCATAATACGGGCAACTCTAGTTATAGTGGACACACTCGGGGGCGTCGTTTAGTGTCCGTAATAGCCAGAGTCCGTAATAGCGGGGTGGGAGATAAAAAGTGCCCTTAACACTGCACACTGAACGTACGCTCAAGTGAGCACGCAAGGACTGTTGTGCAGACGAAAAAAGAAACAATGTGAAAATAAACATTCCAGAAGCCATTTGAACTGTATTTTTGACAAATGATGAAAAGCAGACTGTAATTTTACATAATTATGTTATATGAGAAGTACGTGGTGTCCGCTTTATCGAGAGTCAAAACAATAAAATCGTCATTTTAGTACCACGGAAGTGTCCGTAATTCCGTAATAGCGAGAGTCCGTAATAGCGGAAGTCATTTCCAGCCAAACCTCTATAGCTTTCGCCGGGATCTGGATTTTGTCCGTATTAGCGAGCGTCCGTAATAGCGGGAAGTCCTCAAGGCGAGAGTTGACTGTTTGTGTCAGGGATGTGAAGGGCGCATTAAATCCTGAAGGAATGGGCTTGATTTCGATAGAGCAAGGTTCCAAAAAAAAAGCAAAATTGTAAAGACTTTGCAATAATACCTTTTCCATTTGTTGACGTCTTACCGAAGTACAATAAAGTTTTCGAAGGGTGCTTTCCTCATTTTCGTCACCATATTGTTTTCTTACTTGCGAGCAAACACGTGGCAATAACCTTGATGTAACTCATTACATTTGTATGAATTTTGTGCACAGGATAGGTCAGGTTGTTTCGACAGATACATTCATCACACAGGTATGTGGCGGTTGCTGTGATTGAAGCTTAAGTTAAAAAAAAAAAGGGTAGTTTAATTTATGGAGAATATCGACATCGTTTTGTCATTAATTTCACCACTTAAATTTTATTGAATATTACCAATTTTTAAATAACGAGATTACGAACTCGAGATTTCTATCGCGCAAAGAAATCGAGCGCAAATAATCTAATAGTTTTAAAATAAATCTTATAGTCGAAAAAAACCTTTATCGAAATCTTTGCCGCCATTTCGTTAACAGCCGTACTACAGTTCTAGACTGCTCACTATCTACGACAGAATAGACAGTGTGTAGCGTAGCCAGTGGGCCTTTTCGTTGATATGGCGGCCATTTTGAATTCTATTGCTGCAGATAGCTATTATGGAATGCTCAGAGCGCAAAAACATACTAATTTGCCCCCTAAGCATCCCATAGTTGGTGTTTGAAACAATAGAATTCAAAATGACCGCCAGATCTCCGAAAAGGTCTATAAGAGAACGATATTCGTGATTCGTTAGTAGATTTATACAAATAATGACAACAATTACAATTTCCTCAAATGTGATTGGTGTATAAACTCCTGTATTTTGCTCTAATTAATCTGCAAACTGTAATCGGACAGTTGGTTGTAATTGGACAGTTACATCAGCCAATCGAATTACATTGCAAGTGACGTTAGTAATCGTATTGCGGTGTAAAGAGTGTTAATTAGTATTGTAAGCAACAGGAGTTATCGTACTGTGCTGTAAGTAGTGTAAGCATTAATATTGTTAGTAGCCGAAGCGATCGTATTGTATTGTAAGTAGTGTATGTACTGCATTGTAAGTAATATAAGTAGTGTAAGTCTTAGTATTGTAATTTAAGTGACTGAATTAATCATATTGAATAAGAAGTATTATAAATAATGTAGGTATTGAAGAAACAGCCTTCTCGATGAGCAAAATTCACTTTAATGCCAACAATGAAGAAACCATTCTACAATCGAACAGGAACGCAAAAATGACAAAACATTACAAGCAAACTTAGCTAGTGAAGCGAAGACACTTACAAGAACTCCGTAAGATGAGAAATAACGAGCAAGTCCTTTAGTTCGTTCGCAGTGTTCCAAACACAAACATGACCGACTCGTTTGGCCGAGCGCGTGAGTCCCCGGTCAGCGGGTTTCCTGTCCTGGTACCTGGTTGACTAGCGGGAAACTCTGCAAGTTTATGTATTAGTCTTGTAAGTAGTGTAAGTAGCTGTATAAGTATTGTAACCAGCGTGTGTAACAATGCATATGAGCTAATCATTTTAAGTCCTCCCCACTAAATCCACCAATCAAAACATTGATTACAATGACAGTAACCAATTCAAAAGACTGACTTTGTAAAATTGTGGTTTAGTCTTCAGTGACTGTTTTGAAAGAAACTTAACAGCCATTTTGCAAGCTATTCTCCATATTTTTAATTATGATTTTAAAAATGACGATTAAAAGCTCTTTTTCATTGGACTTTTACTTTTGTGGGAAATTGTAATGGTTATGAATTTAATTGGTAACAGGACATCGTGTCGTCCAATTCACTCTGTAATCATACTCGTGATTAACAAGTCGGACTCCTGCTTCGCGGTCGTCCGATTTTGTGAATCACTCGTATGATTAAAGACCGAATTGGACTCCACTCAGTCATATTACTATTATTAATAAGTATTCATAGTGTCATGAAATTAATTAGTATATTATAGTAATTGTCATTTTATTGTTGTCGTTGCTGGTATCTATTTGCTTACTGATATTTCTTCTTTCCTTAGATAGCGCTGGAATAATTCTTTCCTAATGTGGGAACCCAGTAAGTTTGGTGGTTTGGAGAAAATTCTCGTAAGTCCTCAAGAAATCTGGGCACCAGATATTGTACTACAAAACAAGAAAGTCAACGTGCCGGGACTGGTGTGGCCACAATAACTGTTCCTTCTTCGACTACTATAGTATATCTACAATGTTGCAAGGGAATTGAAAGCACTATCCCGTTTTATAAACACATAAGAAATTATGTATTGGGCTTATCATTATGTTATTATGTAATACTCCGATACCAAGCCGATATACGAAAACAGACAACACCATTCCACTGCACTGCAGTGCAAATTAAAAATTAGCTATAAAGTGGCCTGCTCTCAGCCAATCATGATGAAGTATACAAACCATTTTATTGTTCGTTCGTTAGTTCGTTCCTTCGTTCGTTCGCTCGTTTGTTCGATCTTTCGTTTGTTCCCTCGTTTGTTCCTTTTCCTGTTCGTTCGTTCGTTCGTTCGTTCATTGTTTCTCTTTCTTCCTTTCATCCTTATTTCTATTTGTTTATTGGTTGCCTGCTTACTTGATTGACTGACTGATTGATTGATTGATTTATTGCTTCCTTATTTCCTTGCTTGCTTGCTTGCTTGCTTGATTGATTGATTGATTGACTGATTGATCAGCGCAGATGATAATGTCGCTCAAGCAGGCTACACAGAGAAATTCAAGACATGGATAATTATTTACCACAACGGCTCAAGTGAATGGATATCACCCGTGTCCTTCAAAAGCACGTGCGTTTTGGATGTGACGTATTTCCCTTACGATGAACATCGTTGTGACATGATTTTTGGCTCCTTAACGTCGGACAAGACGCTTATGGATATTGAAACAGAAGAAACACGAGTAGGCAAAGGCGACGACAACGATGTGGACAAACAATTTGGTATGTACAAAATCAATGCTATGGCTCTATTTGTTAAAATATCAAAATAGTTGTTAAAATTTTGAAGTCCACTGATTTTGGTCTTGCATCTCCCTTCCTGATAATTTCAGCGAGAAGCAGGAAACGTAGGAGACTTCTAAACAATTAATCTCCAGAATTTTCTTAATTGTGTTTACGTTCCAGCTTCTGTTTGCCTTGCCTTAGACGAAAAATAAACATAACCATGTCATTTAGCCCCTCCTAGACATCTTTTCTTCTTTTCTTCCTTTTTGTTTTATCCTTTTTAAAAAAAAAAAAACCCAATTTTTTTATATTCGCCCCTTTCCCCTCCATGTGCATAGTTTCAAACATGTCTACCCTTTCCCTCCCTCTACAACGTTTAATTCAAACTTTCCATGTTAGGTAAACGGTAGCAGAGGGATAGTTTAAATGTTTTCTATGTGCTGAAGTGATAATCTCTCACTATACCTACAGAACAAACGGAGAAAAATGGGCGCTGGTCAATCCAAATGAATGATACAAGTGACAAGGAAGGAAAATCTTCCCAGAGGCAGTTATCATCCATTCATCGAGATTCACCTAAGCTTTATCATCCGCCGCAAGCCCCTTCATTTTCTTGTCTTCTCCATGGTGCCATGCATGCTAATCGGAGTCCTGATCCTCGTCAGCTTCTTCATCCCTGCAGAAAGTGGCGAACGAATCGGCTTCAGCTGTACAATCCTTCTCTCTGTAAGCGCATATCTCCTAATCGTGACAAAAGCTCTTCCACAACAGTCGGACGCGCTACCACTCATCGGTGTCTAGTACATAATAATCATAATAGAAATAGGGTTGGCGCTGACCGCTACCATTGTCGTACTCAAGGCGCATCACGCTACCATGGAGCGCCCAGCTTTTCTCAAATGTTTCCTGTTCATAAACAGTATCTACAGATGTTGCCGGAGGGCCACCAAACCGAGATGCACTTCAAAAATTGAACCCCCGATTAAAGTGGCTGTGATCGACTGCGACAGTGGCAAAGAAGAGAAACACAACAGCGCTGAGGAGAGATACCGAAAGACAAGCACTATTAACATGAGCCGGCTGTCAGTGAGCAGCGGTAGCCAACTGTTCACTCGCCCCAGCAGCATTGTCATGGACGTGGAAGAGGAAGACTGGAGCGAGACCTGGCGCCAGATTCGCAAGGCCTTAGATCGTCTTTTTTTCTGGACTTTTGTCATTTCGTTTTTCATTTCCACGGTAGTCGTGTTTATGTACGGTCTTTCGTTAGCTAAGCCTTTGACCGCCGGAGCAGACAAGTTGTACGATTCCCGCTAGCTGATACCGATGCGGTACACCATACATGATTGAATAAATGTTTTTTTATTATTATTTTTAGGCAAAAAAATGAGCGTAATAACGAGGTAATCGAATAGAAAGTATGATCGGGGAGCGAGGTTCCAGAGTTTGTACATACAATGTTGGCCTCAAGTTATCTTTGTTTGCAGTGGTTGAGACAGTCAAATTATAATAACCACGGCCAAAGACAATTTCCCCTGGGCCGTGGCTTTGCTTAACATGTTTCCCATGCAGGTAGCCCTTGGTTTTCTCTGATGGGAGAAGAGCTTGGATTTATTGAACGTGAGGTTGTCATACTCGCGCTACAAAGACTGTTTAATAACACAGTCGTTGCTGTAAAAACCCTATATTTTTGGGATGAGTGGTTCTCTCTTCCCAACTTTTTTTCAACAGAACATGCAAAGCAATAGCTTTATTGGAAAGAGTTTTTCTTGCGCCAATATTACTTTTAGTTACTCAGGCAGAGTTACATGAAACCTATTCTAAGTAAATGAGCTTTCATATCACCAAGGTTATAAGTTTTGTTCTCGGTTTTATTCAACATATTATTTTTACATGTTTGTAATAGGTAATAAATACGCTACAGCTGTTGTTTTGGAAATCACTTAGCTCATTTGCTGAAACATTCCGATGACATTTTGCCCTATAATTTATGATCCGCCCACCACGTTTGAAGGTTTTGTGCTAATAATTTTTTTTGTAATGCCTTAAGTTTCCATATGTTATTTTGTTTACAAAACGGTTTCAAATGTTGCAAAGTTACTATATTTAGGTGGTATTTCATTTTTACTTCTGTTTCTTTTTTACAAACAAATGATTAATAACAGCATTCAACCCAGTTCCCTCACATTTATTTCAAGGTAGAGATTGATCTTAGTCCCCGCCATCTTGGATCTGTCGCACACACTGCCTTCTGCGGTTTATTTGCTCTATACTCTATACAAGTGTGATTTTTCACAGATCGACATCGTTGCGTTTTTTGCATCCTGAGAATGATATCCCTATACATGTATAGATAATTTAAATATTCAATAATAGTTTGAGAATTGTATTTTTAATTAAGGACTCGCTGTATTGCAAGAACGTGCCAAAAGAACGATACAGTGGAATATTTCTTGTTTGATACCCATAACAAGAAAACGTTGCTCATGTTTCATGCCTCACGGGTTTCGAGTAGTCTTCCATCTGGCAATCGGCGATGTAAAATATATTCCAAAATCATAGTTTTCTCGGAAAAAAAACTTAAATCATCTGTATATCTTATACCGTAGTTTAAAAAGATGAGAGCTCGCATTAGAAGACCGACTGCTAAACCCGCTGGTGGCTGAAAAGTACTTTAGCCTCACTAATATAAAGCCAAAGTTTCTATTGATTTTGCCGCCTTCTTTCTGACAAAAGTTGAATCATATACACATCTTATACAGTAGTTTTTAGTAATGAAAACTTCCTTCAAAACGGGTAAGAAGACTGACTGCTAAACCCGCTGGAGGCTGAAGAGTTTTTCAGTCGCACTAATACGAAAGTTTCTGTTGATTTACCTACCTTCTTCCTGACACAAGGAAACGCCTTTAAAATTTTTAGGAAACCTTGGCGGTACTTATCATTCAAGATAAAATAAATACATGGATTTATTGACGCGTTGGAGTACAAAATAAAAAACGCAGAAAACCCAAAGTTCTCCATGCCGCAAGGCATTTTCCAATCCCAGACGAAATAAAACAGGACGGCGTAGACGTTGATGGGCATTACACAGACGATGAAAGCCACGAGTATTGCAATGATGATTCTTACCACTTTCTTGTCTTCTCTTAATCTCTCAGACATCATGTATCGTGAAGGGCCCTGGCCTCTCATATGTCTACTTCTGTTCAAATTCAGAATAACGGCAGAATATAGAAATGTAACTGCACATGTTGGGATAGCCATCAGACAGACGAATATTACAAGAAAATGCACTTCCTGAGATTTCTTCTGATCGAATTTGGGAGCCCAGCTTATTGCGCAGTACGTTTTGCTATCAACCGTCTCTATCCTTAAAATGTAGAAGTAAATTGCTTGCAGACCCATCGATATGAGCCATATTGTCGGTACGATGATTTTACAGAGTTTAGCCGGCTTCCTAAACTGTTTACGTAGAGGAAACACGATTCCTCTATAC
>Ga0126339_10000910_pt1 | contig 18533 bp, 15 predicted proteins | sample OrbTmetagenome_2_FD_92532 | JGI IMG/M metagenome (GOLD analysis project Ga0126339, IMG submission 92532) | Coral microbial communities from Petempiche,Puerto Morelos, Mexico - Orbicella T R C metagenome | ecosystem: Host-associated > Invertebrates > Cnidaria > Coral | place: Petempiche,Puerto...
AAATTCTAATTTTAAAACAACATCAAATCTTCAAAATTTCCTATTTCCATAAATTTTACTAATCCTTTGAGAAAAACTATTTATCCCCAAATATACCCAAAAATCACCAAAAAATTTACAAAAGAACCCAAAACGTACCTCTGTGAAATGGGCAGAGAGACTTTTCACTGCTTGAAACGTGAACGAGATATTTGCATTCAAACCATAATACCCAGCAAAAATATGGCCTTCATGTTAACCTCCGCCTTAAAAGGAGTTTTGGTGCAAGGGCGACAGCAGTCATTTTGAAAATTTTCCATCCTTACAAATATCCTGGACTTGGAGTGATGTCTTTCGAATAAATAAAAATTTGATTCAGCAACTGTCCGCCATGTTTACTTGCCGAGATCGCAAAGGTGGGGAGCTTAGTAACCAGGTCTCAAAAATGTTGTATTCACCGCCTGGAACGGTGAATATAGCGTCATATAAGGAATCGCTCGACCAATCAGACTGCTGGAAACTCTTTGTTCAGCTCTGAAATTGTATCAATTTTAGATATAGATTAACTAAAAATGGCTTTGCGGGTCCGAAAAGTTACCCGGGCTTCCGAGAAACGGGCCCCAGCGTTCAGGTTTTCGGACAAAATTTGCAAATTACAAAATTGTTGTTGTTCTAGCTTGTTGTTTGTAACAGTGAAAGGGTATCAATTGCCAGCGGGGTTAAAACATTAGTACCGTCTGATGCTTTTTTAATTGGCTAAAATCTATCATGGAATATACTATTGCTAATTTAAGGCAAAATATTGTTCAATCATCGAATCACAAAAAAGTATAAGGTGGGCGGCTGATATAAGTAATGTCTTTTCATTCACAACTCGCTTTTCATAAGAAAGCTGATCTTGAGCAAACTTTGGTTGGTGTTGTGCCTAGCGGGTGGGCTGGAGACATTTTTTACGCATCAACAAAACACCTAACACTCCCCAGTCTCCAGGGCCACTATATTATCTCGCCTAAGCTTTTGTGAAATCAGCGCTTTTGACTTCATTTTCAAAGTAGCACCATTTGTATAATTAAAGCATTCATTAAGCAGTTGTGCTGTTTCTTTAACTTCAGCTGGAAAACATTCAAGTTCTACAAGTCACAGGAGACCACAAACAACAACAGGAGAAGGCGTTAGATGCAAAGATGGCAGCCGCCATGCAACAGAGACTCGGCCTACCCGTGAGAGTGGCTCTGAAGGGCGATAACTGTATCAAGCAGGTCAACGCGCATCCTCAGGATGAGGAATGGTCGCTGAACATCAAACGCGGGCTCGTGAACCTGTTCCAGATCGCTCCGCGACAAGTTGATAAAAAGGGCCGTGACAGAGATTTTGTTAATCAGCTTGAGGTTAGAAGTTGATTTAAAGTATAATTTTATTGAAGATGACAGTCAAATGATTATTTATGAATTTCGATTTGATAAAAATGCCAATGAAGTTAATTAAAAAGACAAAAACAGTCACAAAAATTTGATCAGCTTTAGTTTCCTCGTAAGTACATTTTTTTGTCAAAATCGTTGATAACAAAATTGAGACTGGGCTTGGCGAAACTTGAAGAATATGCTAGGCGAATACCCAGGGCTGAGACTCAACCGAGACTATTTCCTTTTAATTTTGATAGAAAATATGACGCAAATAAGATTCAAATGTGATTTCTTGAAATTCAAAATGAAAACGTATCACAATTGTACGAAACGCGGAATATTTAATGAGTATGGAAAGGCAGCCAAAATCGGCCAAACATAGCTTTCGATTACCAATAAATTGTTTGCAAGAATTAGCACTAAAATGTCCTTTACTCTAGGCAGCAAATTTAATCAATGGACTTTTGACATTTTAGCAGTTCATAAAAATTCTCTTGTACATTAGCTTTTTGTTGTTAATCTTTAACTAGAGTCAATAACCTTTGTTGCTATGAGGTTTGACAGCTTTTTATCAGACACAACTCTTTGTCATGACTCGCTGAACCTGTTTTTCCTGTTTTGGCAGACTACAGCCGTGGGCGATTGCCAGGTGTCGTACGCCATTGTGCGTGACAACGGTCAGTCTGACGGAGAGGGTGCCCAACAGTTTGCCAAGGTTACCAAGGTGATCAACTACCAGAAATGCCAAAACCGTCCGGAATTCAGGCAGTACACCTTCAACGCAGAGAAATGCGAAAAGTGTCAACAGGTAATGTGTTGGAGTAGTCCATGGCTTTTTGGTAATTTTGAACAGATCAAGAGTAAAGAAATATCACCATATACGTAGAATGTCCTAGTTTTTCAGTTAAGTTGCCAAAGTCTTTAGTGTGTTAAGAAAAGACAAGCGGCCTTGCCTCCAAAGCCGATATAACAATCCACTACAACTCGTAACTCGCTATCGCAATTCACGAGTTTAAAATGGCGTTAGCATTAAATAGGTTTACCAGAGATAAAAGAAAAAAAAAAAGAACATGTCGAAATAACATTTCAGAATAAAGAGTAGCGAGATAAAAACATGACGTTTCGGCGACATGTCACCATGCTATGCTTGCTAAGCTATGCTTGCTATTTTACTGATTAAAATTCACATTTGGTCGGGAAATCGTCTAGTTAATGTATTCGGCCCCTGGAAACGAAATTGAAGTGCAGTTTTCCCTCCGTTGTGTTTTCTCGTGAATTTAAAATTGTTCTCAAACTTGTTTATTATTCATCAAGGTTAAACGAAGGAAATCATGGCCGTATCGATGTTTGGATATCTGATCTCAATAAGCACAGATTTTTACGATTTCATTTCTCCATTTTTTCCATAGTTTTAGTTTCGACTGAGAAGATATATCAAACACTCAAGACAGTGTTTGACCACATTTCCAAACACCTCGAAGTTCATAAAAATACTCCACTGTGTATTTTCAACTCTCTTCTCGGTGTTTGGAAATGTGGTCAAACATGGTCTTTCGTGTTATATATATTACGTAAAAAATTGTACCATCGCGCTTACAACTGCTGACCAAGTCGCTTGTGCTGACTTTAAAGAAAGAAAACCATGTCTACTGATATTTTAGACAAGTGTTTAGAAAAGCTTTGAAATTAAATAAGCTAGGTCTTCACTGTCACACCTTCTTCAACAGAGCACGGGCTATGCCCCATACCACCGCTCGGCTGGTCAGATTGAACACACACTAACTGGCTCTGCCAAGGCGGGTTACATAATCAAAACAACACAAGCTGTCGAGGAGCACGTGGTCACTCCATTCTCTCGTTCAGATGGCCAAGTGACCGCTAGAGCCAGGTAAACAACAGAATCCTGTTAAATAACTTCCATATTTACCTTCCTAAAATAAATTGCAGAAAAAAAATATTTTGTCTCTATGGAACCTTTTGCACTCAAACTTTTAATACTAAGTTTGATGTCCAAATTCTGCTAACAAACTTCTGCATTTATCAAACCACATTAGGAAATTTTGGGCTTCAGTTAAGAAATCTTCGAGGTAATCCTATCTTACATCAAAGAACTGTTAAAACTTACAACGCTGTTAAAAATAGTATTAAAAAAACTAGATTTGACAGGACTTACATAATGCGGTGTATATAAGTTAATCATTCTGACGATTTATTAATTAATTTTAGGCTTGTAAAGGAAGTTTTAACTGTCTTTCAATATTTTAACTAGTTTTAGCCAATTTTTGTCACTCCATATTCATTTTATTTTAATATTTCTTTTCAAGTGATATACCCGTAAACTAGCTGGTGAACTATTGTAGTGCACCACCATAGCTAAGCGCAAATTCACATTAAATCAGTGTTGCATCGTAATCAGTGTGTTGTATTACGGTGCCTTGGTTTGTCAGTCACTTCTTGTCTGATTGACTTTGGGTATTAACAATTGTGTGCCAGTTAACGTGTTGCTTTAGAATTGGTGCCTCTTAGGAGTGAAAACAATTTAAAGCCATGCTAACATATCAGGATCTTGGTACCTCATAGGGCTTCTTTTCAAAACTTCCGACGACCACCCCCGTCTTTTTATATGGGAGTCACCCCCTGTGGGGGAGGGGGAGGGTTGAGGGAATGGTTTCCTTTCTGTTGTTCAACTAAAACAAACCGAAACAAGCGACAAAAAATATGTTTGACGAAATCTTCGTCACGTCATAAAGATCTACCTACTTATACATCCTTCTAAATAGTATTGCTGGTAAAATTCATTTTTCTATCAAAATGTCTGAACTTGTGCTTTGTTTACAACAAACAGGCAATGCCTCGAGTACCAGGGCACGGCTGCAGCTGGGCAAGCTGGTGAGTATAGTCAAACCCTACTTTCTCCTTACAATATCGAGTCATTGTCACGTATTCAGGTGAAGAGAATAAAGAGAATCGTCAAAAAGGTGTTATATCCGTGATGAACCTCCAAATTCTTAGAATTGATACAAAGCAAATGTAAGGCAGTAAGAAAGGAGAAATTTGGATTTGACTAAAAAGCCTCTTTTGCCTTTAGTGGCCACACTGATAAAGGAGACAACTCACAGACTTGTAGTTGAGAATCCTGAGAAACTAGCTCGACAGAACGCTCAATGGCAAGAAGAACTAGCTAAACAGGTAAGCGACCAATCAGAGAGCACTTCATAAAGGCAAAACATCGCTTCATCGGATTTGAATAAATATTTCAAGGCAGTCGCAGTTACAACCAACAATTGAAATGATCTTAAGGATCTTTTCAAAGAGAAAAAAGATAGAAATAACAATTTTATTTCCCAGATATGTTTTTACACAACAGTTAAAACTTGGCCAGATTTAGAGAAAGTCCTTATCTCTTTTAAAAAAATATTTTGCGTTTTTGAAGCGCAGCAACGCAAAGCTACTTTCAAAAATTTCACAAAATATTAAAAAGCTACAAATGTTTCGTGGTTGACAGTTGTTCAGAATTTCTCCAGTGGTTACGCAATACCGTGATTTCACCTAACTCGATTAGATTTTAAGTTATTCTGGGTGAATTTACCTAATTTTCTGTTCTAATTATCTTTCTTTGTAGCTAAGAGTTTTTCTACTCTGGTGAGAGTGTGTTCTTGTTGTTGTTGTTCTTAGACGAAGTCACGCAGCGAACTACTCCAGTGTGTTACGTGACGATTAGATAACGACAGAGGATGGAAGTGGTGCAAATGTAACGCTTGAGAAAATGATGATTGATATATTAATTCGTTACCATGAAGAGCGTCAACAATTTTTTAAGTGGTTATTAACTAACTTTTCTGGCACTTAGGCGGAAGCTACTGTAACCGATATGCGCGCAGCAATTCAACAGCGATCGGGTCACCAGGCTGCGGAGAAGTTTGCAAACTTGGTGGCGCAGTTGAGACAGTGCAACGAAGCAACTTTGAGGAAACTGGCTGATATGATGCTGGCACGGCAGGACCAACCCGAGGGGTAAGGCAAAATGCGCGCGTTCTCCCTGGGGTTTCATTAGGGAAAAGGCCTCGGGCAAATTGAGCAACTGTGAGGACGATTTTGCCTTCCTGGTCTGACCCTTTAGAGGAAGGTTTTTTTCTCAAAGTGAAATTCAGTTCAAAAAGTTTTGTCCGCAAGTGAAAACCAGTTGTCCTCCTGCTGATATCGTTAATGAAACCCCTGTCTTTCACGTTTTTTTTTTATGGTTTTTTTACTGCGTTTTCAGAGAATCAAAGAGCCTAGAAACAAGAATTTAATAAGGCAACACAAAGAGCTGGGCCGCGTTGTTTAAAGCCCGATTAAGCTAGCCCAGTATTAGCGGGAATCTTGTTTTCAGTGTTGTAACTTTTCGGTGAGGTTTTCTGGTTATGTTGTTTGCTCTTCAGTTTTCCGTCTGAACAATCTCAAACTACACAAAACACAAGTGGTGAAAAACATTTTTATGCAGGAAAAATTAATACTTCGGATAACTCTTAAACCTGTGTTGGTTAAACATACACTAGAACTTTAATAAGTTTTAAAACACAACAAAACGTCTTAAACTAACTGTAAGCACTGAGGACTATGTTTCTCCAAGCCATCGTTAATCAGTCAGGTCATAACTATACCTCTGGCCTGGGTTGTTGGAAAGGTGGACTGTAACGCTATCCACCGGATAAATCACTGTCATTTTTTTTGTTTCTTTGTTATATAAAACAGGTAGATTCCTTGTTGCCGTGTGTCTTTTCAGTAATAAATCACAGATGACGTCAAAATATGATGAGAACAAAAAGGTTGTATCCGAGGCGATAGCCGAGTGTGTCACTGATGTTCTTACCACATTTTGACGTCTTCTGTGATCCATTACTGAACAGATGCACGGTATTTTTACTTGGAAACTATTTGTTTTATGTCATAAAGAAGTAAAAAAATGTAAATCATAAGAACAATTCAAAAAGCGAGAATAAAGTGACTTGCTATGCAATGAAAGATGCATTACATAGTTGTCGTGACAACGCAAACTCTGTTTAACAGGAAGTTCTGCATTGATGCACTGGCCTACGCGGGCACCGCTGAGGCAGCCCAAGTCTTGTGGGAGAAGTTTAAAGAACAGAAACTAAACAAACCAGATGACCTCAAACGAGTGTTCCTGGGACTAGCATCAGCTTCGAGACCCACCGCTGCCCACGTCAATATTGTTTGGGTGAGTGACAAGTTATGTCGTTAACTCAAATATGTTTTCCGATTGGAGGAGAACGTGTCACGTGTCGTGGGTCAAAACTCCTAGGGCGAACAAAAGGGAGCAACAACTTTCGACTCGCACGTGATGAGGTCGTGCACATTGAAACCCGCGGCAAATTTATTGTGCCTTCCGACGTCAAGCAAATAATTTTTTCGCAGTTTTTTTTTTCTATTTCTGAGTTAGGAGTCTTCACCTCGGGGAACATTGAGGGTCTTGGGGAAACAAAACTCTCTGTTTCTCTAAACTACAGGGCCGGGTTGTTCAAAGCCCGATTAACCTAACCCAGGATTAGTGAGAATTTTGATTTGAGTTTTGTAAATTGTCGGTGAGGATTGCTGTTTATAATGTTTGTCCTTCAGTTTGAGCTTGACTAAGCTCAAACTACACAAAAAGTAAGCAGTAAAAAACATTTTTATGCAAGAAAAATTAATACTTCGGTCAGTTAACTTTTAATCCTGGGTTAGCGTTAACCGACTTTTGAACAACCTGGCCCAGGTTTTGATGCCCATGAACTTGATTTGGGGTTTGAAAGATGATGAGCAAGAAGTTTCTAAGAACATTTTACGAAAAAGTTAAAAAACAAACAGAAATACAAAATGACAGACGACTGTTAAAATCTCAACGTGCTCAATGTGAAAAAATCCTTTAGCACAAGTCTTAGACTTTGGCTGAAAAGGAGAGAATTGAATAAATCGGAGACATATCCCCCGTGTGAAACTTTTAGGGAATTGTATGTATAAACCTTGCGAGGTTTGGAGATAAAATACATTCTTTCAAATTGTCTTCAAGATGTAAGAAACTGTTAACTTGTTTTTGTAATCTAGGCACTATGTAACCACGCTAAAGTACACGAGGACGCGTCATGCCGCCGCCAGTGCATGCTGACGTTCGGGGCCCTGGTACACAGGATCAAGCAGAGACCCAGTCTCCAGCAGGACACCAAAGCCAAGGCTGCCTGCAAGGAATGCATCCAGGTAATGCAACACTTCAAGATAGCTGTCACACCAATTTCCCCTCGAATATGACACCCAAAGAGCCATAAATTTCACCAATTACTAAGTTTCACAAGCTCTTTAAATGTTTGTGTCTAGTGAGAAGCCTTCTCTGCGCAAAGTCGTACGTTAATGCGGAAACTGTAAACAGTGACGTCAGCAAATATTCACCTATACTGAGGTACATATGCTAAACTATAACGAGAAATAAGAAAACTTATAGAATTACAATAAACGCGTATATTCACACTAGACTCCCGAAAGCAAAACATTGCAAGCAATACAAGGAGGGTGGTATGTCCTCGTGACGTCGTCTGTGTCCATAGTAACATATTCCCACTAAAATCTTATATCAACAGAAAATTAAGGACCTCCTTGCCAGCGAACAAACCAAAGCGGATGAGAAGGTGATGTACATACAAGCTCTTGGGAACGCGGCAAGCACCGAAGCAAGAGAACAATTACAAGGCATCCTGGAGAACCGCAAACAGGATCTGCGGATCAGAGTGGAATGTGTGTGGGCTCTCAGGCGCATCCTTCCGGCGGCCAGAGAAAAAGTAAGCAATTTAGGCCCTTTCGTAAGAGAGTATTGAAATTTTTATCTTTCATGCAAGTAACAAACAAAGTAACTAATTTTAGTTTTAGTTAACTTACAAGTCTCAGCTAAAAATTTTATGCACTTTCAGCTTTATGCAACACTTGAAGGAATAGCATTTATTTATCGACTTCATCACGGAAAACAGAAAGAAGTCATGAATAGTAAAAATAATATCGTGGTTGACTGGTTGATTTGATTTACAAAAGTATAATAATTATATAGAGAAGCAAACAACATTCAGTATGAAAAATAAGAAAATGGTTATAACGAAGCAAGTTAAATTATTACTTGTATTCTTAAATTTATATCTTGTATTTTTTAAATTTTATCTTGTATTTTTAAATTATCACGATGTCTTGTATTTTTAATTATTATATTTTTTAGTCCAGGGCCGCTCTGGATATCAGCCTCGTTGCTGAATGGGCCACCCTGGCTAAATAAAGTTTACCTTTACCTTTACTTGAATTACTTGTGAACAAAACGTAGTCATTTATTTTATCTTCATAATCAGCTTTACATCTCTCTTTTGTTCAATTTCATTTCAGGCTACTCGACGGCTGATTTCTGTCTTTGCTGACGCTAGAGAAAGCCCTGAACTACGCATGGCCATTTTCAGTTTACTGCTGAACTCTGAACCCAACTTTCCAACACTGCAAGCTGTCGCGAACATCGTGAAACGAGAGATTACTAACCCGATCCAGGGCCCCCGCAGTAACCAAGTGGCCTCGTTCGTTATATCACATCTGTGGGCCCTTGCCTATCATAACAACGTTTTGACAAAGAGAAGGTGATTTGTTGATCATTTTCTGTCAAGTCTCTTAAGACAGTGATAGTGGAAATTTTATGTTCCCATAGATTTTTCGGAGGAAAAGATGCAGAAACGAAGATATATGGTTGTGTTTTATAACTGGTTTAGAAAAACATATGTTAGATTAAAATTTAGTTTACAAATACTGCATTATTTCGAATCAGGCTTCCAAATTTTAAAAGGGAACTTGATTGTATAGTAGGTCAGCATTCTATAAGTCGCTTCCGTTAGACAACTGTGCTATGAAATAGCATCAATTCTAGACATGCGCAGCTAACATGAACTGCTGACTGTTGTTTTAGGTCAATGCAGGCTCGCCTAGCCCTCCGTCTAATGCCTAGGATGAGCTATGGACTGGATTACTCCAAAGGAATGCGATTTGCTTATCATTCAGGTAAGAACCTAGTCACTGTATTTAATCTTTTAAAAAAAATGCACACGTGCTGAGAAAAGCACACTGGTGTAACGGACAGTGCGTTAGGCCCTGGATCGAGTAGCCTGGGATGGGCTCGAAAACACTTAGTGTAGGCTCATTGTATTATGTTCTGGGGGGCATATACTGTCCAAGTGCCTCTCTCCACCTAGGAGTGGTTCCATCCGCGAAATTTCGGCGAATTTTTGTTTCGACAGGTGTTGGTGGTTTTCGAATATTCGGCGAAATTTCATCGAAATTTCGACATTTGTGAGACAAAGCGCGACATTTGTTTGCATAACGTTTGCGCAATACTGTTGGTACTGTAAAATTATTGCTAGACGAAATCATTGCCAGGATAAACCAGTATTCCATCCAGTTTGGAAGGGGGGTGGGGTAGTTTAGATAATTCTTCTACTGGGACTACGCGCTGGTTTTTTGAGGAACTAAGCTTCGCGGAGGGCTTTAAGATGTAACAACTAACTTTGTTGATATTTCATGCTCAACAAATAGAAAAGTTTCAAGCCGGATTTGAGTTGGAGGCGAACAAAATGAACGTACCAGACAGCATGCTGCCTCGAAACATGAATGCAAGGATCCAGCTGAACATGATGGGCTACAAGATGAACGCTTTAGAGGTAAATTACTGTGTTAGCGATAACTATGTCATGTATTAGCGATGGTTACATTTTCTCCATGCCACGGCTCACCTTGCACGTGATTTTCACGTTGTTACGACGCGCATCAAAAGTGTGCAAGACTCATTTATTAAGCCATACTTTTCCGTTGTATTCTGTACATTTTAGTAAGTTAGCGGACATAAGCGGAAAACTGAATACTAGTATCTGGCTCCATACAGAAGTTAACAAAAAGCGCTTGGATTTTAATTTCTCCCTACATTATCGAGACATATCAAATGCATAGGTGATGAGAATTAACAAACCTATCATCAAGGCTGAACAAATTGTCGTGAACTAATGTTCATGATAACAATGCAAAGAAAGCTTCCATAAAATTGGGAATTAAAAACCCTTGAAAGAGTTCAAACCTTGCGTATTTTAAATTTTTAGTTGTAGCATAGTGAACAAAAACAAACAGCACCAGATGAAAATCACACATTTTCGTTTTATCGGCAGACTCCAATGTTATAACAACCTTGAACAACATAATAAACAGCACCACATGAAAGTACTGCTCAGCAGCTTTCATGTGAATGGTCACACACTAGGGGTTGATGCACAGACGTAAAAGTTAAAACCACCTTATACAACATAATAAACAGCACCACATGAAAGTACTGCTCAATAGCTTTCATTTGAATGGTCACACACTAGGGTTTCATCCACAGACTTAAAAGTTAGAGCCACCTTGTACAGCATAATAAACAGTACCACATGAAAGTACAGCGCAATAGCTTTCATTTAAATGGTCGCACACTAGGTTTTCATTCACAGACTTAGAAGATAGAATCACCTTGGACAACGAACAGTACCACACCAGAGTATTACTCAATTGTTTAAGTAATAACCACCTTGCGCAACATAATGAACAACACCAAACGATAAAAATGCGCAACAGATTTCATTGTAATGGTCACACGTGGGGGGTTTCATTCACAGACTTAGACACTACTTAGTAATCGTTTACTCTCCCTTTTACACACATTTAGTTTGGCGCCCGAATCGAAAACATGGATCAAATCATTGAACAAGTGATATCCGAAGTCCGCAAGCGACACAAGCGATCTTTATGGGGTAACATGCTCTTGTGGCTGAACGAAGAGTCCTCAGGTGATGAAGAAGAAGAGGTTAAGAAACCAACCAGGCGTCCCACAAAACATTCGACCAAAGCTACTATCTTTTCTCGACCCTCCGTACAATCTACACGCCGTGCAGCCAGCAAAAAGAGCACGCGACCCTCATCTCGTCCCATGTCGTCGCGGCCCACGGCAACTTATAGACCTTCAACCCAACAAGATCCTTCATCCCCAGACTCCGACGGCCAAAAGGTAAGTGTTTTAAGACGAAAGTCAATAGCAACTCCAATAATATCAGATTTTAGAGGACAAAAACCTTGTACCAGAATAATTTTAGGTATTTTACAGTCCTTTTTATATTTTCCCACAGCTTAAAATATAGTTACCTGAAATAATACAGAAACCAATTCATATGGGAACTCGAGAAAATAAATTTCAAAGTTCAGAGAAATTGTGCCGATACAGGTAAAATTTCATCATCAGTTTCATTTCACCAGTACTTTCAAGTCTTTAACATAAACTTCAAAATTTGTTGTCGACATTTGGTGTTGTTAGAAATACTTTTCTGGGAAGATATTTGTTACTCTAACCTCTGGTGGATTCCTTCTTAAAAAGTTTCTTTTTTTAAATAATCGAATTTTGTCAAATGGTTCATTTTCTCTATGAGACACGATCGCAGGGAATCATGGTAGCTGTATTCATCATCTTGGACTTGATTCCCTGCAGGCGTGTCTCATAAAGTGAATTGGCCATTATTGGCCAATCTGATTGGCTGGGCTACTCGTACACTATCAGCCGTTAGTATAAATCTACCAGCGTTCTATCACAAATGCCGTTCTCTGATTGGCTACGTTTTGCCGTTCTACTGATTGGCTACAATCTAACTGAGTAGTGTAGCAGTGTGCGCATGTTAACAAAATAACAGCCGCTTCTTAGCGTTTTCGAAGCGTCTGTGAAGAGGATTTAGATAAAGGTTTGGACGACTAGTAAATTTATACTAAAACAGTTAGATTATTCGCTCTCGATTTCTATGCGTGGTAATCTCGAGCTCATAATCTAATTGTTCAATACACACACACTCATGGAAGTTTGGGTGGACTCGAAAAAGCTGTGGAAACACCAGCCTGTCAGCTTGTGTTCCCACAGCATTTCCCGTTCTCTCAAACTTCCACTTGTGTTTCTATAACTCGATAGAAACACGGTACACGTTTTCTTTTTCTTGAATAAAATTCGTTCCCCTCTGTACAGGTTTGAATGAGATAATTAACAATTATCTCACGAGCGCGCGTTGGATATGAGTTGGCTATAATCATCTTATATCCAACAAGCACGAGTGGAATAATTGTTTCGTTAAAAACGTCCCCAAATTATAGCAAACTAAACTAAACTAAAATAAAATAAAAATATATACGCCCCCAAAAATCAGGCGTACGTTTACCATATTTGTACAGCATGGTATAATGGCTCATAGCCCGTGATGGCTAAGCCAATGAAACTTTCGAATTGCATTATCTAATGGTCCAGTTTTTAATAATATCTATAAGCAAGAGAGGATATTTATTTAAATAGGAATTCCAAACGCTAAATGTATAATGCACGTTTTCTAGTGCCCTCAACACATGTCGGCTTACATGAAGCTGTTCGGGGATGAAGTGAAGTACATGGAATTCAAACAAGAGAACATCAAACAGTTTGGACAGGGCATTGCTGATCTTCTTATGGGAAAGAGAGATAAAATTGAATACGCTGACGCAGGTAAAAAGCTATCGGTATAACTTCTCTACACCATAAGGCAACCCATAAGGCATTGTAATTGCAATGCCAACACATAAGGCATTGCGTAGCCGATAAAAATTAAAGCAAACATTGAGGCCCCGTCCACACTACGCGGAAAGAATTTGAAAATGGAGCTTTATTTCACCGTTTGGGCCTTCCGTCCTCACTAATCCGTCACAAAAATGAAGCCTTTCGAAAACGCTCTTCAAACTGGGGAAATTTGAAAACGTCGGCTTTGCGTTTCACTGTGGACGGAAAACATTTTGAAAACGAAGCTTTTCGAAAACAATGACGTTACGTCAATCGTGATATTTCCCTGCTCGAGTTTACCTGAAACACAAATCCAAAATGACCGGTGATTGTTGCGCTTTCAAATTTCTCCGGCGTGGTGTGGACGCAGAACATTTGATGCGTTTTCAGAGTGAAACCTCTGTTTTCAAATTCCTCCGGTGTAGAGTGGACGGGGCTTCAAAGCAAACACGGTAGAACTTATCGATAACACGGTGCGAGAGCAACGCGATCTCACGTTCTCAAACTCATTCATAATTCATCAAGCTTAAACAAAGGGAATAATGACGGTGCTTCTCCGTTTTCTCCTTAGTTTTAGTTTCGATTGAGAAGATATATCAAACACTCAAGACAGTGTTTGATCACATTTCCAAATACCTCGAAGTTTGCCAAAAATACTCCGCTACGCGTCGTATTCTCAACTCTCTTCTCGGTGTTTAGAAAAGTGATCAAACACGGTCTGTTGTGTTTGATAGATTACTTGCATATCACAATGGTCGATCAGAAAGACGTAATGAGCCAATCAGAATTCGAGTTCAGCGCGGAAAAATGCGCGAGAGCCAAGTCAAGTGTGATTTTCGTTTGATTCTGATTGGTAAAAAGAAACACAGCGTTTTTGTTTTTCTTTTTGTTTTTGGTTACTCACGGAGCACATTTTCAACTGGGGGCTCAACAAACGAATCACCTATACCAAGTTACTAATACGGTCAGCAGAAAAATTCCCTAAAATACAAGTAATTGAATGTAAATCTAACAATGTGTGTGAATTATTATACCACAGGAATCGTTATTACAACGAAGGGAGTCCAATTTACCCAGAGACTAGAGAAAGCGTTCCAGCTTGCCAATGCCCGTCGTATGGTACCCACCCTGTGCGGTGTCCCCCTTGATTTCCAATATCGATCCGCGGCAGTTGTCAAGGCGACCGCCAAAGCAAACATGGACGTTGAACCATCTATAACCAGCCTTCTACAGTTCCAGAAACTAACCGGCAATGCGGAGATCACACCAAAGTAGGAACTCAGTTACTGCTGTACTGTTGTGATTCTTGTCTTAAATCTATTTCCTCAGACAAAAAAAAAGTCAAGTTTTCTTTGTACGTTTATAGAACTGTACAAACATCAACTTTGACTGATTTGGGGAAAACAAAGTAAATTTCTCCGGAATCTCTCCATCTCTTCAATTCTAAAGTTATTCCAATATTTTCTGTTTTAGCATTGGCGCTCACGAACATCAGCAAGTTGGAATCCACACGCCATACTTACGCATGGGACTACAGGTGAAAGCCGCTGCACAAGCTAACCCTGATCAGAATTTTGGTGTGACCTTCCAGGCTGGCAAGGAATACACCATTAATTATAATCTACCACAACAACAACGTGACATCCTTCACATAAAGTAAGTTCAAGTCTGTTTAATTTATAGGAGAGCACAGAGTACTCAAGCCAGTGGCTGGTAATAGATTGGGTGGGGAATGACTGGGGGTGGGGATGGGGGCGGCAGGACGAGAAAGGCACTGTTTCAGCAACCACACCCAGCTAGAGTTGAACCGTGTTCTGAAGGCGTGTTTCGCCTTAGCAAGACATGAGAATATTAAAAGTTCTTTAAAAAATGCGTGTAATTTCCCTTGACATTTTTTGAGGAAATAACTCACTAAGGACAATGCTAAGAATTCTGCCTGTAAATTCTTTGCTGTGTATGGGAAAGGGGGTAGTGACTTCCTTGCCTCACCCAGCACCCCTCCTTTTAAAGACCTCAGCTGATTACAGCCCAGTAGAGACGGATAATTCGGGTATGATCTGAATACATGCGAAGATGGTGTAAGATGGTGTGGCACTTGAATTGAGTTTGTACAGCTTCACGTGTTAGTTGCATAGCCCTCGATTCACAAGACAAATTATCATTTCATTTCTACTTATAATATCGAGCCATTTTTGAGCCTACATGAATATTTTTCCTCGATTTTTGTTACCTTGAAATGAAACAAATTCTCTGGCCTGTCCGGCTAAAAAAAGCATGGCAATTAAGACGGATTCCGCTCAAAGTTCGAGCAATAAGTGCAAAAAATTATTTACTAAAAATCTTCTCATAGCACAGTAACTTTTGGAACACTATTTAAAACAACTCACTTTAGTTCATTTCTCTAAGTGACCCCGCGATTAAATTCTCAAGCATTCTCGAAAAAGTTAATGTCAAACCTCGTAAGAATGCTTAAAGCGTGTGTTATTGTGTTTTTAACTACCGCGAAACGTCTGTTTTAATTGAAATATGGATAACTTCATGTTCAATTTTCTCTCGAGGGGTCAGCCTGAGAGCTTAAATCTCGATAAGTTCTTCTTAGCTGCATTCAAAATATTATTATGCCATGAGGTTTCTTTGGTAACTTAATTTTTGCCGTTATTGCTCGAATGTTCTGCGGAAATCATCTAACATGTGTAAGTTAAAACTCGGTTTTTTGGTGAAATACTTTTTGCTGCAGATACGACACGCAAGCATATGTCCAACAGAAGAATCCAGAGAACTGCAAGATAACTCATGAGCAGGTTTCCATGGATTTTGAGACGCCTCACCTCAAAAAGGTAACACTGAAATAACTGCAGAATGATGAGTGCCACACTCGTCCCCAGAGTGCCTCTCCCTTCCCACGTTTGAAGGAAAAGTGCCCTGGGGATCAGTTTAAATTATTGCGAAATGGATATTGTCCTATTTGTATTTACGGACATTTGCAATCTCTAAAGCTGGCGTCTTGGAAGTGAAACCCGAAAACAGGCTGGCACCTATTGCCTCAGGAAATTCTTACTCCGGTCTCGGATCTTAGGTCACAGTTTCTTCCTTGATTTGTGAACTGAACTCAATTTGACAATACTACATTCGTTGAAAAATACAGTGCCGTTTTTAAAAGACTTCAAAAGAACGTCTGGAGTCCTAGCGTTCCACAGTTTTGATCATTATGTTCTGAAAACAGAACATGTTTAGATTATTTCTATTAAGTATGTAACCTTTCTAGATACCGTAACATTTTTACCTGGTCTATCTTGTGTTTCATCAATTCAGATCCAAAAGACCTGCAAAGGACAGAACTATTTTGGAGTGCAGTGGTGCGTAGAAGGACAAGTCCCAGACCTTCCCGCGTTGAGGCTTGAGCAAGTCCCAGCCTTCCCAGCCGTTGCTTTGACTGAATTGCGCGTTACCATGGCTCCCGCCGCAGACAAACCGACCGCTGTACACTGGAAACATGAGGTGGACAAAAATGACGAGAAAGGTGAGATACTAAACATAACTGAATTCTAATTTTTTTGTGATACGTAAGGTGAAGAAATGATATGAGCCTTTCACGTTTTGTCTGGGAGGCGCGGTGGTCTAGTAGTGCGCTCTACTCCGGATCGAGCGGTCCGGGTTCGAGCCCTGGCCGGGGACATTGTGTTATGTTCCTGCCCAAGACACTTTACTCTCACAGTGCCTCTCTCCAACCAGGGGTATGAATGGTTACCGGCGAATTTAATGCTTGGGGTAACCCTGCGATGGGCTAGCATCCCATCTAGGGGGAAGTAGAAATATTTATAGTCACTTCACGCTACGGAAACCGGGATAGGCTCCGGGCTTATGAGCCACTTGGCTCGTATGTAGACTCTACCTTCAGCGTTTTGTACTTCATTTACGCCGTCACAGAGATTCAAGTCCGCGGCCAAATTGACGCTTCCTCAGGAACAGTAGCTCGTCAAATCCCGTACACGATAACTTACACCAAAGCAAACCAGCAACTGGTGATACGGGTGGATGGCACAAAAGCACCCGGATGTGAAAATTGCATGCTCACATGCACTGTCAACCGTCAGACAATGACATTGCAGTTTGGAAGAGGGAAACTTCAGTACCAGGTCTCCGCGACTGGACAAGTTCAAGACCAGGGCAAGACTTTGCGCCTGCAGTTTGATTGGACAGAGGTAACAACTGTCATTAAAACTCGATACCTTGCATTAACATGGGTGAAAATTAACGCGAGATTAGTATATGGATTTAGCCAAGCGTAAAAGTGATTCTCCCATGAAATACTAATCATTTACTAGACACAAAAAAACCTTTAACGAAATTCAGGGATAAGCATTTCACCAAACCGAGTGTGTTGAACAAACTAAACGAGGTAATATCCATAGACACAATTGATATATGCAAATCACCACGCGCGAGTGCAAATCTTGTTGGCTTTTAAAATATAAAATTCTCAACGCAAGATGGCGGAATTAAAGAAATGTTAAGGAAAATTCGTTGAAGATTGATTCATCCAGGATAAAATCAAAAAATGCATTTAGAAGCTGGAAAGTCCTAAAATTTCAAAGACGTGCGGTGTTCAAGTTAAGGACAGCTCCTTAGAGTTCAAAACACAGAGGAGATAAGAAGTGGTAAAATTTTCTCGTTTTTTGTTTTGCAATTCGTTCCGCTGAAAGGCTAGGCTCAAAAGTTTCCTTTCTAAACAACAATTGTAACTAGAATTTTATACTAGTTGATGTATTTTATTATTATATAATCTTTTTATGTATAGTTAGGAATTTTTCTAGTTTGAATTTTTTAAACATGTAGTATATAACACAAGTAATTCAGCTTATAGCTGCAAGCTGTGAGTTTAATAAACGATTTATCTGTCTTATCTCGATTTATCTCTAATAATCTGCAGGTCCCTGAGGAATGGAGAAGATTTTTCTACAACTGGGAGCCACAGATCTGTTATTTGCTTCAGCAGTTCGCTTGGGTGAGGCGATCAGAACAATACACCAAGCAAGTGGCAATTAAATTTGCGCTCACCTCACCGATGACAGCCGATATGAGAATCAAGACTCCGGACGCAATGGCTGAGAGAACTGACCTCGCTCTACCCTTGAGAATTGAGCGTTTTCCTTCATCCCTCCAGGAAATCAAAAATTCCTTCTATGGTAAGACTATTGTTTGCATAGTTCTTTCAAAGTCCTGTGGTGACTGTAATAACTTCTACATGGAATACATGAAAGATCATATATTTGAACTGCGTGAATAATATAAAGGCATGATTGATCATCGCAGTTATACAAACAAAAGTTGTGAAATTTGACCTTGAAAAAAATTCAGGCTTGAACGGGATTCGAACCCATGACCTCTGCGATACCGGTGCATTGCTCTACCGAGCTGAGCTATCAAGCCAACTGGGATCTGGTCACTTTGAGTTCGTAGTATACCAGTAGATGGTGAAGAATGCAAGTGAATATATGAAATAATAATAATATGATAATTAT
>Ga0126339_10000911_pt1 | contig 18518 bp, 9 predicted proteins | sample OrbTmetagenome_2_FD_92532 | JGI IMG/M metagenome (GOLD analysis project Ga0126339, IMG submission 92532) | Coral microbial communities from Petempiche,Puerto Morelos, Mexico - Orbicella T R C metagenome | ecosystem: Host-associated > Invertebrates > Cnidaria > Coral | place: Petempiche,Puerto...
CTGATTGATATTTTATTGATTGTTTCCTCCTAGCTTGCATTTATAGCACTTTTCTGTAAGCTATTTGTACTTATTCTACAAACTTTATATCATTTACAATAGCAACCCGCAACGTTTACAAGATACGGGCGATAAGATAAAATACGAATATGGGTGGTAAGGCAAAAATACAGGTGTCGATGCAATCTTCATCTACATCGGCACGACAGGGTTCCCACAGTTCCAGAACACTATGAAGCAAGAAACTTGACTATGGATGTAACGGTGGAGCCTTACAACCGCGAAATATCAAATTGATTGAGTCTGTTCTTAGAGCGATAAAATAAACTTAACCTTTCTACTACGTGCGATAGTCTATCTTCTATGGAACATTTCGACTTTGAAGCGTCTGTGGACATGTATCGGCAATTAACAAAGAGAACGTTTTCCAGGGTGCAACAAACCATCAATGTTTTCGTTTCTGTTTCTTAGCTATCATATTTTTTCCGTTCATATTCCAAAAGAATAGACCTCCCACGACTTGGTCAACCGGTGATGTTTGCTGGGGGACTTGCCAGTTACCATATGTGGACTGATAAGGGTCGTCGTAAACAGGGGGTGCCTGCACTACATCAGGTGCAGCACCGTACGTGATGCCCTGGCGCTTTCTTCCACGTTGAACATTGATGTTCTTTCCTTGATTTATTTCACCTGGACCTTTGGAATTAGCTTGTTTTCCCATAAAAGGATGGAGTAATGGTGGGCTTCCGGCCTTGTTTGGTGTCGGTTGGGATGGGGGAGCATCATTGAACTGAGCACAGTCACTGGCGCCACCTCCTCCGCCTCCACCTTCTTGACCACAACCTAAATGAACGTCGATAATTTTAGAATAAAGAATTACGTACAGAAGGTAATACGCAATAACTCACCACTCATCTTATTACAAATTGACGCTAGTTAAGCTCAGCCGATCTCTCAGCACGGAAGGTAACCGTAATAGTGCACCAAATAGAGGATTATCCTGCTCTAAAGAAAATTGCTTAATTGTTTATGGAGAGGAAAGAGAATAATTTAATAAACCAAGCTGTCTTTGTCTGTTGATACGATATCTCAATTTAATTTAACTTATGTAAAGGAAATCGTATCGGGTAAATAGCAAAACACGTGTTAGACAAAATCTTACTAAGATCAGCGTAAGCAATATGATTTATCATTTTTGTGCGATCTTGCGACAAAAATATCCACTGCTTGAGAAGAGTGAAGATGAACTTTAATCGCTGAGTTGAATTTTATATGGTAATGAATGACTTACAGCACCAGCCATGGTTACCACAGCCACGAGAACATCCGGGCACTCTCCATGGCCCTCCACTTCCAAACTGATTACATCCAAAAGGACCTCCATGTCCTCCCCAACCACCTCGATATAAATCCGGCCCGTATTCCGGGTACAATGGACCTGGTCCCCATCCCCAGGGACGTGGCCAGTCTAAAAGACTGTCTTCGAATCCCACTGGACAGTCATACGGAGAACCCAGAAAGCATCTTCTTTTATTTTGGAACTTCTTCACATTCTTTGGTCGTTGATTCCTCCTGCTGTCGTTGATCTTAGTTCCGTCCGCCGGTTCCTTGTCTTTTCCTGAGTTAACTGCCTGTACGTTTTGATTAATGTCAAGTGCTTCTCTTCGACTCCTCTTTAGAGTGCTCTCTGTTTGTTCAAGGGCGACTGTCACGCCAACGAAGCACAGACTAAAAACTTTTAAATAGAAAAGCAACGAACACGCCATACTCTCGAATGACTTGACGGAGCGAAGTTTTAAGTTGCCTTGTCGCTGAAAGTCTTACCTAGATGTCTTTGAGGTCAGATTTGTAAACTTATAAACATCAAAGGAATGTTTTGACAATCACCCATCCCCTCATTAACATTTCAAGACCTCGTGACGTTTCTTCCTAACTCATTTAATAGAAATACATTAAATTTACCTACTCTTTTTTAAGGATGTATTCTTTTTCAGAGATTGTTTCTTTATGTTTTTTAAAGAAAATAATTTTATTTTCCATTTTTTTATGTCGGAATGACATAAAGACTCTATAAGAAGTTCAGTCAATTTTTTTGACCTGAACTGAACAATACCTTGCTTGTGGTACTACTATTGCTATCCTCGTGGAAAGCGTTTGATCACGCCCATTATGACATGCGGTAATTATTCAACTTAAAAGCACAGATCTAAATTACAAGACAAAATCTAGACGAAGAAAAATAATCGAATGAAGAATTTACTGTCCAAATGCCTCGCACACAAGTGATTGATGTTTGCTAGGTTTATGCATTACACCCGGTTACACACCTAAATAAAACGCTAAAAATAGCCAAGATTTTTACCACTTGCTGGCTTGTTTTTGTTAAAATTATTAATCTGCCAAAACCAGACCGATTTGTGATAAACAGGTCATTACCAAGAGCGCTTTTTGAACTCTTTTCTGGCAATGTTTATGATAATGCGGTCATTGTCTTTTTGTTTGGGTTGCTGAACACCTTTGTTTGGTTTTACACGTTCAGCGTTAGATGCTTCGTCGTTTTGTTTTCCTGCCTCTCCACAACCTGTAAAACAAACAATTTGTCACTTGCAGGCGATATTTTGGAGTATACGGTCACTGTTTCTTTGTTTTTTGAGTACTTTTGAGAGGTTAGGAGAGCCTACGTATTTGGCTTTGTTGTTTGTCACTATTGCCATCTTTCAGCCCCCATGTTTAATATACGCTTAGATGGCACTATTTGTGTACATAATTTTACTAAAAAGAAGAAAATAAAATGCAATGCGTTTCATAATAACCATTTTCCGTCTATTGAATGTATTGTGGACATCAACAGTGTAATTCATGTTCCATCTTGACTCGAAAACGTCCATAGAGACGCTGGACGTTCCAAAGAACCCAGGCCAAACTGAACTGAACATTTGTCAACATTTGGCCCGGGCGACCTCACAGCAAAACACTTGTACCCGATGAACTGGAGTGCACAGTGGCAGTACAAAATAAAGAAATTTGATCGTTATGTTGTTCTTGTGTTTGAACTAATTTAACTTACAATTAGGCAGTTTGTTAATTTAACTTACAACATTTGCCAATTCAACTTACAACACCATCCTTGCTGGCCGCACGGATATCCACCTAGCTGAGGCTCCTCCAGATTATTGCCATTGAACCTTTCCTTCCAGGTCCAACCATATTCATTTTGCTGTAAGTCGCCATCATACTTGTCCTGTACCCAAGCCCATTCATCTCCAACATCGTATGGAGGTCCCGCTGCTGGAAAGTGAGGAGACACTAGCGGACCGGCTGGAAGGTCATTCCACTGAATATGCGTCTCTAGGTATCCATTTGGGCAACTGGCACTCAGTGAAAGCCCACAGAAGCAACGTCTCATTCGCTTACGACTGGCTGACCTGCTATTTTCGCGGGAGTGTTGATGGTTGTAGCCGGCTTCAATGGGCCTCACCTCATGTCTTTTGAGATTATCTTCCTTTCGGAAAACGTGTTCACCAAAAACGACTCTTCTTTTGATTTCATTGGAGTTTTTTTGAAAAGGATTGATCGTCTTTCCTTTAGTTACAAAAACTAGGGGGAAAATGAGAAGAAAAAGAAGTGGAAACCTGTCCATGATTTATTGCTTTGTCAAGTGGCACCTTTTTCAATCTCAATACAACAGTCACCACATGAAATGGGAGGTGCAGATTAGACAAAGTATTGTCACGAGGTATCTAGAGTAATTCCTTTTTCCACACAGTTTCTGTAAGTAGTTTCAACATCTACAGCTAATCGATCACGTTAATACCAAAGAAAGAAAGACGAATTTGTCTAACAGCCTTTATATTTCATGTGGATGGGGTTTATAATAGACTCAACAAGGAATGACGAGTGAACTAATCTATTAATATTTTCTGGTGCTTGTGATGAGTTTTGACGTTTTCTCCGCCTTGCTCGGTGTTTTCTAGTTTATAATTCTGATGAAAACACCAATGAAGAAGAACTCGAACGTGAGAATCTCAGCAGAAACTTCCGAAGCCAGTCTCGGGTTTCTATTCGTTAGCAAAGAAATTTTTGCGTAAATTTTCTGTCTAGTTTAAACAACTCTTCAAGTGACAATGACCGCTTAGACATGCAGTTTCCATTTCGTTGCAAAATTCCCATTCGTTCTAATAACACGTTCATAAGTAACACAGAAAGTGGCACGCTCGTTAAACATATGAGAGCTTTATTTATAGTATCTTCACATGCAGAAGTTGCAGATATCTAAGAACTAGCAAGTAAAAGATGAAAATGAACTGCAGCTTAGCAGACAATTTTAAAATCTAAAGATCAGCAATATATTTCGTTTTATATATTTCCATCCCACAGCTTTCTCTTTGGTTTTACTTATGTTTGCGATATAGTTCAGCGCAGAACATTTCGGCCGATCAGAAGTGGAGATGGAATATTTCTTCCCATTCTTCCGTCTCCTGTTGAAATGAAAAAGATGCAAAAATGAGTCATTTGTATTGCTTAAGTTGTGACACGGGTCCTATAAAAAACTTAAAATGTGATTCCAGTAGAGAATCTATGACAGAATCCCTATAACTGAGAAGAAGTCAAAGTCGTTTTCCCACAGAATAACGCCTGTGCAGTCAAGCTAGCTAGACATGTAGATCAGTTCACAGCTAAAAGCTTGAACCATCTCTTACTTGTATTCAGTTGACATATGCTGGAGTGAGACTCGAAACAGCAGTAGTATGAATGTTGAGACCAAAGCCCATTTGCTTAGTAAATCTTTAAATTACAAACTTTTGGTACAATAGTTGTTTTTAAATCTAATTGTTCTTTATAAGCAAAATAAAGTTACATTATAAATAACCTGATTTTAGATAACATTTTTAGTTAACATGAAATAATTTGTTTCCAATAGCTTTAAAAGAGCCTGAGCCCTTCACACTTACTCAGCCAAACGTGTTGAATACGCCCGTCGTTAGATAGACGCGGCATACGTCGACCGAAACCATTATGACGCATGAAGCCGCCTTGAAATTTACACCCGCACCCACCACAGCCACAGCCGCAGCCTCCTCCGAATCCGTAATCTCCATGGCCACAACCGTCTAATTCGTCACTACCACTGATGCCACCTTCAAAACCTCCACCGCAGCCGCAGTTACCACAGCCACATCCACCACAGTTTGAATTATCAGTAAAATCCCACGGTGACAGCCATCCAGGAGGACAGACCTGAGGATGCGAACGTTTCGTAGAAATATTTTCTTTCATTCTTTTTCTGTCGTTTTCGTCTAAGACGTTTTTCTCTTCTTCCTCGTCATCGTCAACGTTTTCGTTGTCATGTTCAGAGTGCTCTGGATCCGTTTCGTCTTCCTTGGCATCTTCATGAATGCTTTGTTCTGTGGCGTCCAGTTTTCCTTCGTAGAACGGGCGATCTATGTTTTCTCGGCCATACGAAAGTGTCAGCTGCACAAAGAAAACAATCCCAAACAATACACAAACTGTAAAAGCTTTCATTTTGAAAGAGGAGGACTCTTAGCCTCTTCACTCTTACTTAAAAGCAGAAAATCTTAAGAAGCAGGTGCCACTTTCATGCAGTAAGAATATCCTGTGTGGATCTCTTATCATGAAAGAGACAGATTTTGGTGATGTCACTGAGGCATTAAAAATATTACTGAAAACTTCTTGTGTCACAGAAACAAAGCAATCGCCGTTGATGTGTACCTTAACTCAAAATCTTTTTTGTCTTCATTTGACACTCAAAATCGTTTTCTGAAAACTCTAAAATTCCGAAGAACAGAAATCGTTTCGATTCTGACAAAGCCATGGGTGTGGCTCGTTTTCTGGTACCATTGCGATGTTATTGTTGAGTTATAATAAGTTACCCGAAAGCAGAAAGCCAATTGATTAACTGGGCTTGAGGCCGTTTCATTTCTAGTCCGAAAAACACGCAACTGATTTCTTTATTCAAAATGAAAGCCATCAAGCATCAAAAAGAAAAAGGTGTTATGTTCTCAAGTTGAATTATCAGCGCGGTGATTGAAGCTTTGGATTCTAAAATCACATACATTCAAATCGATATCGCCGATCGTAACAAACGCGGACAGCTACGATCAGGAAGGAAAACTGGTTATTTTTGTCCGTATCAATAGCTACTCAACGCATTCTACTTTTACTGCGAATCTTACTCGTGAATATCCAGTAACACGAAAAAGTAATATCGTTAAACCAAAGGGGAAGATTCCTTACGCATGTTCAGAAATGGCGATCGTGCCAGAAAGGAGACCACTCGCAAAAATTCATGTGTCCTTTCTCCCCGGGCTTTAATTAGCAACGAACATGCAGCTTGTAAATTAAATCAACGACATTCAGGTAGAGGAAATCTCAGAGAATTTCTGCTAAAAATCAATTTTTATCAGCAAGAACGAGCAGTAAAAACACCTTAATCCGCTCTTATACAATTTCCGAAGAGGTTTAAGGAGGGATTATTAAACGGCAGGGGCTGACAACCTGGGGTGAAGGGAGTTAAAACAGTATGAAAAGGTTCGGAATGAGTTGATAAGAAATGAATTGAATCTAACTGAATGAATGTGAGGAGTTATCTAAAATGGAAGACATTATTGACTGTTTTAGCCAATATATGATAGGAAAATTGGAAAATTGAAAAACTCGCTAAAAAAGAACCTTGGAATTGGATGTCGCTGCATGTCGTATGTCAAGATCGGAGTAGAGTTTGTGTTATGACTTTTCAAATTGAAGTTGTACAATGATCTGCGACAAAGTAAGGAAGAGAATATAGAAACGAGTATGGGAACAAGGAAGGGGCTTGAGGTTTATCAGTGGAATATTTCTTGCTAGGGGACCCGGGGTGAGCCCGTAAGAGCGGAAAAGGGTATAACTGGGATTTCAAGGTAAGTGCAGAAAAAGGTTAATACTTGCTTTAATATACACTGCGTCTGCGTCTGACTCGTGAAGGAGCACGTGCGCTGCGCGTGCGTGTTAGTGACCTGAGTGGGAAAGAGCAAACTGGAGTTTTAACTCTGTGTATCAAATCACTGAAATCTACTTAGCAGTGTAAAGTGCAGTAGAGAGCTTAATTACAATTGTTCAATTCAAATGACGACAAGTTTTACAAAGCAGAATAATTGTATTCTAGCTTAACAAGTTTAGTTCAATGTCAAAAGAAATAATATCTTATCTCTAATAATGATGACCCTGAATACATTGAAGACTGATATTTTTATGCACAGGTGTTAGAACAGTTGTCGGCTAAACTGAATGTTATTTCCATCATGCCATGAGCCTCTTTTCGTTTGTTGCAAGCACACGTTACTCCTTGACTAGCTTTTCATCCTCATTTTTTTTTACTCAGAACTGAGGCGTATAGACATTATTCGATTAAAGTATGTTTGTCTCAAATAACTTCACAACCACGGGAAATTAATTAAAAAGTCGACGATCAGTGAGAGATCTACAATCTGATTTCTTTTGTTGCGTCTTATGTACAGAACAGGAAAGTGGCTTCAGCTATTTTCATACGATTTATTTTTATTTATCAAACTTAAAATTTTTACAGTTAAAAAGCGGACTAGTTAAATTCGTTATTAAGCCGTGAAAGAAATATTTAACACATCTTTGTGGTTTATAAACGTCACCTGCCTAGAGTTATTAAGAGTTGTCTTTAACTTTCGTAGGTTCAATTACTTGTCTGTGACCGCTCTGGCAAATCGAAATCCTTTTTACAAATACTTAAACCGTTATTTAAAGTTAATGAATTTTTGGTAGTGGCTGATTTCCCTTCAGCGGAGTTGCTTGAGGTTGCTTTTGGCTTTGTACTGGAAACACAGTCTTGCGGTTATTTGTTTTCGGCTTTGGGAAGTCATTTTCTTTAGCTTTATCTTTTTCGGCTACAGAATCTTCACCGTTCTTCTTACAACCTGACAAGGACAAAGACACCACAATTAGCAAAGAAAGTCCTAACCCTCTTTAACCCACCCCATCCCATCAAAGCAAGACAAATTACCCGGTCTGAAGCCAACAGAACGGAACAGGACCCGCATCTTAAGATCTAGATGTTTAGTGGTGAAGACTCAAGAAGAAACTAATCGTCGCTCGGAGACCCCTTGGTCCCTTGTCCTTCCCTAAAACTTTGACGTAGGGCAGACATTGTGCGGTTTACAATAACTACCAAATAGAGACACAATAGCAGCTTGGCAAACTGACGGAATATAATAAAAAAAACGCTGGCCACTTCTTTCACAATTTATCTGAGCGGTCCTTTGGCGTGCATGCAATATACATTAGACCAACAAATGCTCGATCAAAGCATTTGCTTGTTCGTTTGTTTGTCAGTTCATTTTTATGTTTGTTTAATTGTTTGTTTAAACAAGTTATTTCGTGTTGGGTATTTTAAAGCTACTTTTTGTTGGTGTACCACAAATCTATCTTATAAATTTATCTGCAAATAATTACCATATTGAAATGCAAGTTAATGATTGTTAGTTCTTAAGTTGTGGGATCAAAATCAATGTGATATTGTAAAAGCTGTTAAATCTTACGCCTAATTATTGAAACTCGTCACTTACAGCACATCATGATAGGCGGGTATCCGCAGCCCCCTCCGCAACCGCATCCACCACAGCCACCACAACCACCACATCCTCCACATCCACCATATCCACATCCTCCTCCGTACAAGGGATGTCCTCCGAACCCGCCATATCCACCCCAGCCATAGGGTGGAACTAGGCCACCAAAGCCACTGAATCCACCCAAGCCTCCACAAGCCAGACCAGGCCAGCCAGAACCGAGGCCACCGCACGGCAAGGTGTAAGGTCCACTGCATCCGATCACCTCAAATGAGTGTGCAGGTCCACAAGGGAATGGACACATACATCTTCTCCTGACTTTTTTCATGCGGTTAATCGAAGGTTCCAGTGGCGTTATTTCGATATTACCAGGCGGACTTAAGAAATTCAAAGAAAATGGGTCCGCCTTATTTCCTTTCTGGGATGGGTTCTGCGACCCAGGGGGTTGCAATGCAGTTATGGTGAAAGGTTCTTGGATTCCCAAAGTATTCTGCATCTGCAATTCTTTCGCATCGGAATCAGATTCCACTTTTTTTCGGTCGCTTTTTGGTAAGGGCTTGTCCCCTTTTTTATCACTATCATCTTCATCTTCTTGTTTCAAGTCATCTCCACTAGAATCCTTAACGACTTCTTCATCTTCGAGTTCCATGACCAGGTCTCTTTTTTGTCTCATTCGCGGCTCCTCCGTGGTACTGCCATCTTCTTCTTCGTTGTCATCCGTATCACCAGAATTTTCCAACTCATCGTCAACGTCTGATTTATCTTCGTGCTTGGAGCTAATGCCACTTCCGTCGTCTTTTACTGGCTTAGCTGGTGTCAAAACGAACACAAACAATAAAACAATTATCAAGAAAACAGCCTTCATGTTTAGTTACTCTTTGCTTGGGGAAACAAAATTGTTATTTTCCCTAATGTTATAGCATCTGAGTCACAGTTTCCGAAACCACGTAATGTTATGTCATTGCGTCCTCTGTTTAAGTGGCGTGAAAGGTCACCTGTAAAATTGTATCAAGTTCTCGAATGAGACCTGCACACCTTGTTTCTGTAAGAGAGCCGATCTTTTAATATTTTCCTAAACAAAAGCGTATTGAGAAGGACCACTGAGGTGACAAAGAACAACTGAAGAAGTGTGGGGTGAATCACTCGAACACATCATTTTGTTTATGGTCGAAATAAAAGGAACTGAGCTGAAAATAAATTGGCACTTTGATTTACTCATTATTCATTTGCTACAGTTAATGCTAGGCTAAAACTTGCTTGACACTTATGCGGAAATGTTCCCTTTTCAAGTCGCATACAAAAGTTTTTTGTTTAAAGCGAACTGTGTAACGTAAATAAAGCCAAGAAGGCTTTTCGATATATTTTTAGTAGAGTGAACTAGATTTTGAAGGCCGTTGCATCACCTGCAATTCATTTAATCAGCTAATCAAAGACAGCAGCAATTCCTCTAATATTATTCCTTTGCCTATGGCAGAAAAACTCCTAATACGCTTCGCGGCATGAGACAACAGCTGGGAGGTTAACAGAACGGGATACCAAAAGACTTAACTTAAGCTCTCTTTACTGAGTGGAATTAAAACATTCGCAGCTTTGAATTTTAGGTTTCATTTTCAGTCCTACTTGTTTTTTCTTTGCTAAATTGCCCTCTTTGTTTGTTTCAATGTTTGGTGTGAATCATTTATTTCAAGGTTGCCCTAATAAAAAGACCTCGCAAGAATTGCTGGTTCCCTTTTATGAAGACAAACTGTCGTCATGGTGGTAGATACGGTTGAGTGAATTTGAAATCTCTTTTAGCATTTTGCTTTCTCTTCTTATAGGAAATGCACAAAAAGAATGTGTAACAGGTTTTTCCCCTATCGAAAAACGTTTTTAGACAATTTTTGGTGGGAGCCACAACAACTCAATAATTTAGTACCAATAAATCAGAAATTCTTTTAGTCGACAAGACAAGCAGCCTTATGGACCTGCACGTGCCGAAACTGACCAATAGCAGAGGCGCTAATTTTTTATTGAACAAATGAGGCCTAATGCCACGTTTAATTGTTAAACTTATTGGTTATTCTACGCTCACCAACTAATCCTAAAACCGAGGGGTTTTGAAGTAGCTTTTCCATCGAGGCCTTCAATTTTAAATTGGAAGCCTCTAGGAGACGTCTTCAGCCACCATGGTGGAGTCACTATCGAAGGTACTGATATTTTCCGCATTCCTTTGCGTTTACATATATGAAATAAAAGGTAGACCAAACAATTTTGACGATGTGACTGTAGTGGAGGATCAAAACAAATTCGAAGAAAGCGATCTGTTGAAGAAATCGAAGACAAACAGTGGCGGGCAAGACAAAGGTATGAATTTTATTTCACAACTAATTTGCGTAAAATGAAAAATGCTTCGCCGTTTACAGTTTGTTTGTGGCCTTTTAAAACTCACCTGCAAGTACAATCATTCACTGGGAAACTATATGTAGGGTCAACACATAAATGGTACTGATATTGTTATTATTTATAGAACTAATTTAGGTTAAATTCCCATTATGATACATTTGACAAAATGGAACAGTCCTTCTTGGTTTCCATCGACAAAATAGACTAAGGTCATTGCTTTGAATTAAATAACTGTTTGTACGTTAAGTTCACCTTGTCTACATTAACATGCATCTCCCCAAAAAAGCTAAATACGCTGCTCTTTTATTCTTTCCTTTCTTTTTTATCTTCTGACCTGAGATATTTTCATATCGATAAGCTTGTTAATTATCTCAAAGGTGGCGGCATCCATGAAGAAAACACTCAATGACATTACAAATATTTTTGAACATATATCTTTCTATTCTTGATTCTGGATTTTTGTATTTATTTTCTTATTGACAATACAACGAATAGAAGCGTGAAAAATACGGTGGCGTCACTATTAATTGAAACGAACACGCTAAAGACGATACATTTCGCCGTTCAAAGTTCCACGGGCGAGAAAGTAATATTTTCATTTAGATATTACCATGAACAAAAAAAGACAATCATAGGAGCAAACAAGACATCCACAAATTGCATTGAATACCAAAACCACCTGCAAGAGATGGCTTGCAATTAATGGTCAAGTTGAAATGAGAGGGTGGCTGTTTTCAGGAAGCCAGGTTAGCTTAAACTGGTTCAGTGAATTCTCGTCGGAAGTCTTTATCTTAATTACATTAGTCGTAAACTTTACCAACTAATTTACAAAGCCTAAGCGAAACAAAAAGAACTTGTCGACGATTAGTTCAACGTTTCACATTTTGCAAGTGAATATAAGCCTTCACACATTTCACATTTTCCGAGAAATTCTGATGGCTATGAGGAATTTTTTCACCGTTCCAATTTAGTGTCAAAACATTATTTTCTGTTTTGTTTTACTGGGACCCATTGTTTGTCTCAGTTTTTTAGATAAAGACCATATTATCTTCAAGTGTCTTCATGAAGTAAATACCAGATAGGATAATCATGTTAACAATCTTGACAGTACGGACAGAGCGCAAGGAGGTCATTACAAAAAAGGGCCAAGAGTCGATGTTCTCCGCCCAATACGATTCCAAAAATATCGTAGTTAATCGGAGGTTTATGACATGCATGAAAATGTTTAGAAAACATCCCAACATCACGGACATTCACAGTTCTCTTTGAAGGTCTACTTACCTTATATTCACTTCTGGCGCTTTCAAAAAAAGGAACGACAGGACTCAAAGAAGCTAAAGTTTGAAGAAAAAGGAAAAACGTTACCTGTAAGTTAACTCTTTTAGAAAAGCAAGCCGTAAAACTACCACAGAGACAATTGCGCGGGATCGTTCGGGGCAGTGTCCATACAGTCTAATACCTAGAAAATACTGGACCAGCAATAGAGCAGTCTAAGTCCAGCCTGCAGTTCGGTTTATACTTATTGGCCCTGTAAATTAATTTAGTAGCGAGATGAAGCCTAATATTACTGGCACGCTAAGAATAAGCACTTAATGACTGGCCCCAAGGGAAACAGTGAGTTTTGTTTCCCCGAGACTCTCAATGTTCCCCGAGGCGAGGCCGAGGGGAACATTGAAGTCGAGGGGAAACAAAACTCACTGTTTCCTGCGGGGCCAGTCATTAAGTGTTTTGTTATACCTCACAACTCAAAAATAGAAAAAAACCGCGAAAAAATCGTCTGCTTGACGCCGGCTGGCTCACAAATTTGCCGCGGTTTTAAGGAGCATGTCCTAATCACGTGCTGGTCGAAAGTTCAAGTTGTTACTCCCTAGGGAGTTAGTGAGTTTTATAATGAAGCAAGATTTCCTCTTGTTTTCAGGCCACAAGGAAAACAAAGGAAACAAAAAACAAATAATAGATGCTCTTCACCTAGGTGCCTATCACCACGGGCACCCTTGGGGTACTGTGTCACAGTGGCCAGGATTTCATTGGGCTGGTCACCCATCGCGTCACGGAGGTTGGACTGGGTATCCATCACTTGGAGGATGGCACAGATCACACATTTCCAAAAAGAACTCTAAAAAGTCAGCACAAAAAGCATCTTTAAAGCGTTATATGCTTCCCACGTTTGCCTTTCCATCATATGGATTCGCATACCCCTCTTTAGGGTTTGCTGCCGTGCCATTCACTCCCTCGCCTGGTCCCTGGGGTTATGCGGCGTATCGTTCCGAAGTTCCCGAGGAGTCATCAAAAGGACAAACCAGGTCCTCCATGAGGGTCTCTAAGGCAAACAAGAGATGGTGGCCGGGATATATGGGAGGATGGGGTGGCTGGGGGTTAGGAAATGGAGGATACCCTGGATGGGGTCCTTTAGGCGACTGGGGACATGGGTACGATTTCGGTGGATTTGGCCACGGATGGGGCATAGGTTTTGGTAACAGCTACCATCCTTTCCTGAGAGCTGAAATTCCTGGAAAACAAGAGAAGAAGGATAAGGTCCAAAAGCGTTGGTGGCCTGGTTACATGGGTGGATGGGGAGGATGGGGCTTGGGCAACAGTGGTTACCCAGGATGGGGACCTTTAGGTGATTATTGGGGTCATGGATGGGGTGGCTACGGTTATGGACACGGATTTGGATTGGGTCATGGGTATGGGCATGGATTTGGATTGGGGTACGGATACGGTCGCGGTTTCCGCTCTGATGTTCCTGGTACCGAAGATAGCAAAGAGGAAGAAGGCCCAAAGCGAGGATTTATACGCCAACCATTCGGAGGTATTGACTTCCCTTGGTATGGTTACGGGCCATTTGCAGACTATGGCTATCCCTTCTTTGGACATAGCCAGTACATCCCCTATCCAGCGGCACTGTATGGAGATTTGACGCCATTTTATGGGCTCGGTCCGTTTGCTGGAGGTCCTTTCGGCTATGGTTTACCTGGAGGACCTGGCTTATTCAGATCAAAGATCCCGAGTGATAAATCTAAAAAAGAGCTCAAAAAGGAAGAAAAACCCACCAGCCGGCACTTCGTTCATAATTTTCATCCTGGTCGGATGGGCTGGGGAGGGGTCCTATACCCGAGTCACGGCTACCACGGAGTCTTTCCTTTGTTAGGGGCGCACACTTATGGCCCTTATGGCGCAGGTTATTATGGTCCTTATGGACCTCCCCGTGGGTCATTTGGTCCATATGTAAGGTCAAATGTCCCCGAAAATACGGAAGAAAGCTCCCAGACTAGGCAAGTGATAAACTACAATCCTGGTTGCTGTGGATGGGGAGGATGTGTATATCCCGGTTGTGGTTTTATCGGTGGGTGGACCTGGCCTCTCCCATGTCATTCCCACCACTGTGGTTGTTGCCCATGCTGGACACGTTCCAAAGCCCCTAAGAAACAGGAGTTGAAGGAGGAAAAAGGGAAATCTAGACAGGAAATTGAGAGTCCGGAAGAGGGTGAAGGTAACGAGGGAAAATCAGACGATCCACGAACACGTCCCCATCTGGAGGGCGCTGACTTACTGAACTCAGAGATGCAGACTTTGGCCATGGGCTTCCCAGGCGTTGAAAAATTGCAAACGCCCATGGGTCTGTCAAGCCAAGGCGGTCAAGAAGCTCAAGGTTTCAGTAATCCAGGAATGGAATCTAATGGAGATCAATCGCCGCCTGAACCAGCTGAAGCACCTGGAAATGTTGCTGCCATGACAGGATTGACCCCAGATATAGGTGGAAATGACCTCAAACCGTCCTCACTGGGAAACATGGAAGAACAACAAGATGGCCAACAACAATCTGCTGAAGACTTAATGTCCAGCTTCAATATGAGTCCTTCAAGTGAGGGAGAGGCACCCGTTGAGTCTTTTGGCGAAACAGGTAAACCAATAAAGTGAGAAAAATACGACGCTTGGTCCCTAGTGACATTAAATTTCTCATTTACTTTATTTTTGTTAATACGCTTTTTTTTTTAGGAAATCCAAACATGTACCCTACTGGAGCAGAGGAACAAACCACGGAGTCTGCCTCACGTAGAGCTGACATTCCTGGTCAGGAGGACGAAGAACTAGCCAAGAAACAGGCGGTGGCTTATCCCTATCATTACCTCTACCCAGGTTACACGATGGCACACGGAATCAATCCATATTACCATTTTACGCCAATAAATTATGTAAGGCATATCTTTTCCGTTACTTTCTCCTAATCTGATAACCTTTGCAATCGATTTCGCTATGAGGTGTTTCATTTTTGCGGATTGTATGGCTTCGTAAATCTTCCAAAGGTTCTCGTATTGCGTGCATATCTGTTCCCTTTTACAAGTCACAATGATTCGAGACAACGGGATGTTAATTATGTTACGGTCTATGGAAACCTTCGGTCAACCGTACAATTTTAATTGACTTGAGGACTTAGCTAATTGGTATACGCCTTGAAAGCAGATTTTCGGTTATCGTTGTTTTTTTGTTTTTTATTTATTTACTTATTTATTTTTTATTATTTCTCACTCGTCCGTCAATGTTTCTAGGAGATTGGAAACACCCCGGGTGCTTAAGTGAATATCAATGAAAATTGCGTTTGTTCTCCGGAGTGTGAACAACCGAGTAATGGCCTATGCATTTTATGCTTTTCCTTCTTTTCAACACTCGTATAGGCGCAACACCTGATGGCTTACCCTTCGGTGTATCCACTGGCGCATACTGGGTATTTTCCTCAGCCATTAGCGACATACCATGATCGACCCACGCACTCCATTCACGTGGGAGCACCCAATGTTAACGTCGATGTTCACACGACACGGGAACATGTTGCCCACAGCCCCGAAAAACAGGTGTGCATTGATAACTATTACGTTTTAGCCCGAGCTTACAGTATGTCGGGTACTCTCCTCATTATTGTCATAATTATGTCAACTGTTCAATCTTGTCGGGTTTCCCAATCGACATAAAAAAAATGCTGCATTTGTTACGCATTAGCTCTTGAGCCATTTTAATTTCCCTTTCGCACCAGCCACATATACTACTCAAGACCTAAGTGTTACTCAGGATTTACATAGCTGTTTTACCATAATCCAATGGCTATTTGATTACCGGCAACCTCGCAATCTGACTAGCGACACATGCTCAGCTACCTTACAGTCAGTAGAAGCTCCCCCAATGAATAGCTTTTTTGTCATACCTATGTTTAAAAGATGATTTTTAAGCTAATGGCTATACGTAAAAAATTACATTGATGGTTACATTGATGGGACTTCGTCCGATCCCTCTAGAAAACGCCAATGAATGTTGTTGAAACAGGCCCTATTAAGAATTAATGCAAAGCTCCAGTTAACCCCCAGTCTGTAGTAATATTTACGTTCTTTATCTACACCACTTTTATTTCAGAGAAGAGGCAAACTGAAAGAACTGGTCGGAGAGTTCTCAGACAAGTTGAAATTCAAGAGTAAACACAGCCAATCTTCCCATGGGAAAAAAGTGGCCAAAAGGCAGATACCGTCTTTTATGTCTCCATCCATGAGCCGACCAATGGGATTTGCACCTCCTCTGAGGTCCATACCTTAACGTGATGTTAAAGTAATTTATAATTTCGCAAACAGTCAAAAAACGCTGTTGCTTGCAAATTTCTTTTAAGCGAATTGCTGATGAGCATTTAAAAAAATAATACCTGACTTAGAAGTAAAGTAAAACAACAGTATAAAATTTTTTATGAGGCGTTAAAACATCTTCCTTTCAATCACGTTGATGTAATTTTATAGATAAATTAAATACTATTAAAATACCTCCAAGAGTGATACTTCTTATCCAAAATGTCTTGTGCGTTGCTTAAAAGCAGCACGTAAACGTTTTCGATAAAAAGGCATGTGTTTAGTTGAACAGTTTCGGCAAGCACGATGAAAATTCAAATGTTTCAGTACATATCAACGTGTTAAATTTTTCAATATTTACAATACCTTCTTAAAATATAGTTTTAAAATTGCGAGAAAGGGAATGCCTCATGCCACACACAATCGAAAACATTTACAATATATCCTTTCAAATTCGAGGAACGAAAGAAAAGTTCCAAAGCAGGATGCATTATGACGCCTCTTCCGCTGACAACATCAAAACAACCCCACCCTGACAACCACCTCCTCTGCGCATGCGCCATTCCAATTCTCGCTGTAGATACGCATGCTCGTTTGAGTCAAATGTCGGTGCACTTTATAACTGTTCAGAAAATGTGACAATATATTCTCACAGTGAAAGAAATAGATCACATTGACATAGTTTCCGAAACACAATTGACGAAAAATACAAATACAGGAAAAATAAAAAATAGAATCTGAATGATTGAACATCTGCAGATCAACTTGCCTCCTGACATATAAAAAAATAACCTCAAGGTTATTTTTCAACTATGGACTTAACACGAGTCGCTGAATCCTTATTTTACACGAAATATAGTTCTTTAGTAAAAACCATTTTGATATTATTATTCGAGTAACGTGGACGTTCCAATTAATTTCCACAAAGTTTACTGTCAAAGATATCATTTTACTTGTAAAAGAGGGCTTGGCCATTTTGATTAATGTTTCAGTTTTCACGAACGACCGATTAAACAGTTCACCTTCATTTGACTCAATAGAGTATTGGCACTTTGATAAATGTTCCTGACCCCGACCGTTTCGTTGTAGATACCCAGCCCCCAACACTGCGAGCCTTATAGGAAGGAGGTAAGTTGCTATTATGTCAAATTTGATACCAAAAATGTCAGATGAATGACCCGAATGTCTGCTGGCTCTTGTCAGGTGGCACACATTATATTTTGGATTTATCACGTACATAACAGAGAGCCAATCACAAATGAGAAATAAGTGCATTTTTTCTTCCGGTTTTCGTGAGAAAATACGGCACATAAATGACATCCTCTCGATGTCTAGAAGGTGTAACTGGTACAAAAACCGGCCCATGACAACCACTGACAGACCACACAGTAAAACGTGGTCGCGTCAAAGAGTTGGCTCAATCATGATTGACACTAATCACAGGTATTATTATACATTGAACTCCCTATCTCTTTTCTGATCGGTCGAAAGCGGACAGTGAATTTTCGAAATCAGCGCCTGTGACGTCATCTCTGCAGATTATACAATAATCATGTCAAGGACACTCAAGGTCACGGGTAATCATGTCAAGTTCGCGCGTTTTGTGTTGCTTGCCGTCAGTCGAAGAAGCAAAAACATTACTTTCATTTTTTTCCTTCAATGTATAATAAAACAATTATTAGATTCGGTTTTTGTGATATCCAAAATAATCAAGGTCTCGGTAAGGGTTATCAGCCTTCGGCTTCGGCTGATAACCCCTACCTCGACCTTTATTATTCTGGATATCACAAAAACCTCATCCAATAATTGTTTATAATTTGACTTCCATCGACTCTGTCGGCACTGCAATGAATACACCTGACAGTTGCTGCCTTTAACAACTTTTTTTAGCTTGTATCTCCGTTTTTCATTTATTTTATCCCAATTTCAATGCAAG
>Ga0126339_10000913_pt1 | contig 18493 bp, 4 predicted proteins | sample OrbTmetagenome_2_FD_92532 | JGI IMG/M metagenome (GOLD analysis project Ga0126339, IMG submission 92532) | Coral microbial communities from Petempiche,Puerto Morelos, Mexico - Orbicella T R C metagenome | ecosystem: Host-associated > Invertebrates > Cnidaria > Coral | place: Petempiche,Puerto...
GGTGGACAAATACTTCTTTTTTGGGGGGGCGGGGGGGGGGGGGGAGGAAAAAAAAAAAAAAATCTCCCCACCCCCCCCCCCCCCCCACAAAAAAAAAACCTGATCGCAGGCAGAAGGTTTTGGTTTTGGTTACCATTTTTGTCTTTCTGAAATTACACATTCTAAAAATACTTTCCGCTTTAGCTGTAATGTCACTGGCCTGTGTACATCCGCCCCCTCGCCTCAAAAAAGATCGAGGAGGGGGGCGATGTTCACGGGCTATACGTGATTCGAAAGTGACCGTTGACCGTTAGATCGCAGCAGGTGTTCACGCCCTGATCGACCGACCGCGTCCGATCATAAAATCCATCAAAATTTTAATTTGATCAACTAGTTTTCCAGTTTAGACTTCAAAGGAAATACAGAGACACGAAGAGAGAGATGCATGCTAAAAAAACTTAAGGCAGTATTTGCTAAAGCCCGTTAACGTTGGCGCAATCAAATGTAAACGAATGTACCCTGGTCACAGGTCCCTCAGGTCTTAAGCAGAAAAGATTCAAGCCTGCCGCGTGCGAGTTTTTCTGGGCGAACGCTGTATATTTCTTTTTGCGTTCGGGGTCGATAACAGGTTTACGCAACTACATATTATACTTAATGTCAGGTCTGTAAAGAGTATGAAAAATCAAATGGTCTGGCTTTCAATAATTGGGCGCCCCACCCCCATCTTAATCCCGATGAGTATTGAACCTTTTCGCAGGGAAATATTTTTCTCTCTTTGATCGTCGCCCTACCATGTTTATTATAGGCATGGTACGCAAAATCTTCCGGGAAGATGATAAAATACTCCGTAACTGTAGGGTGAACTGTAAGGAAACATTCAGGATTGTTCACCACTATTAATATCTCTTTCGTGGCAGTCGTGGCACACTGCAATGGTAATCCCCTGGTAATTCTGGCGCCTCGGACTTGATTACAGCTTCCTTAATTGCATTATTTTGATAAAAGGTGAAATGCCGCCGACCCATAAATGACTGTATTTGGTCAAATAGCTGGATTCTGAAAGGACACTTGAACTGATCCAGGCGTTTAACGACACCGTTTACAGTATAGGAAGTTATAACGCCTGTCTCTGGCGCCTGTGCATATTTCCATGTAACATAGCAGCATAAAGAGGTCGAAGAGCAACATTTCTTTCTGATTGTTTGGGTTGGTGGGGGACGGGGTATGGGGGGAGGTGGAAGGAGGCAAAGACAGTTGGACTCCGCCCCGGGGACACCGCTGGTTCGAACCCGGTTAATTCGAATTCCCCGTTATTTTGAACTAAAGAACATTCCCTGCTTGTATTTATCCTTCAGTCATTCACTATAGGATATTTCGAACTCCTGTTACTTCGAACAACTTTGTTCTCCCCTAAGAGTTCGAAAATATCCTAGAATAATTCCCATATCATGAATACCCCGGTAAACCCTAAATATCCATGTGTGACCCCTGTATACCCTTGTTAACAACATGGCCCGACGTAAATCACTGAGCCCACGAGGGCTTATAAACTCCTTTCCGAACAAAAACTTCTAGAATTGTTTCAGGGACACGAAGTTCTTTCCAACTTGCCTGTTGGTTTATTCTTGTAATGGTGGCGTGGCTTTTCTAATTATTGGCATAAGTGTTAACTTCCGCCTATTGTTGATGTGGTTTCTCAGGCAGAGCAGATGTCTTGTGACGGCATTGCGTACATTGTAATCTGGCTTGAGGTTCCTTGAATTTCGTTTTCATTTGCGTACATATTAACTCCTTATTTGTTAATGCTAAGGATCAACTTGGATTGGTATTAAAAGATCTCGATTTGCTTAGACACGCTTCTTCAGACTCACCATTTCCTCACAGGAAATTATTGTAGACGCTTTAGACATTCGACAGATATCTTGAGAAAATAAAGCAGCTTTCGGTATCTTCACGTTCCCACGCTGGGGAATGTGCATTTTATTTTATTCTAAAAAAGTTCCGTCGTGAGTTTTGCAGAGGTCTTAGAACAGGTTAATAGTTTCGAAAAAAATGCTCGACTTGACAGCTAATTGTAACCCTTTTATGACTTTTGCGTTTTAGTTCTGAAACAAAAGAAACCAAAACAAAACAAAAGGAATTTTACATTTGCGTAGTCAAATTACACGCGCTCAGTATATTTCCAATTGGGGGGTCTCTTTAGTATTCGACGATGCGCTTCGAACTCTCGCTCAAATATTCCCCGCTACCGCGATGATTGCGAAACAGAAACCTCACTAAACCTTAAACATTGTTTCTGTCGAGAATATTCTGGTCTAAGGAAAAGTGGCGGATGAAGAAAGACTCCATGGATTAGTTAAGCCTCCCTCTAGGACCCTTGAGAAATTTTTAGTGAACCAGTGGAGTCAAAGAGAGCAAGGTTGAAACGTCCATGATGAGTTGAATTTGAAAAATATGTTTGACCCTTCCGTTGAAAGGTCGAAGAAAATTCCTGTCGTTAACTTGTGGGAGGCAACTATATAAATAGTGCGGTTGGGAATTTTTTGTATTTTTTTGATAAAATTTAACTCTTGAACCCAACTGTAAGTTGAGTGGCTTCGTCGAGATAGCGGTAATTCGATTCGCTGGATTCTCGATTAGAATGCTAAATCGGGAAACTACAGAGGGAACCTTTCTGTTTCGTGATGTGAGATATTTATTTCTGTATTTTTTACTTGCGGTCTAGTTATTCCTGTTTTCTTTGTATTACGGAAACAGGCCTCAGCTCACGACAAACGAAAAACGTGCCAAAAAATCGTTCACGATACCATGCTTTTTGACAGGCAGTGCCTTTGTGTTTCCCGCGTTATTTTTACGCGGAATAGCCAGTCTACACCGGAAATGCTATAGACAAAGTTTGGGAATTCTGAGAATACTCTACAGGTGCGAGCATAATTTACTAATCTCGTCCAAAACAAGGGAGAAATTTCAAAATTTAAACTCTTGATTGTGAAACTGAATGATATCTTTTGTCCTAGTTGTTTACTGACCTTTGATGTCCACGGGATAAATTACTACTCAAGGACAGAGTGACGCACCGGAACATAGCACAGCTTGATTGATATCGATCTACCAAGCTACGATGCTAGACGTTTCTTATCGTAGTCATTCGGAACGCAGTGCCAAGCAAAGAACATGCACTAAAATATAATTAGAATAGCAGATACGCACACAGCCAGACTAAACCAGTCAGACCTCCAGCTTATTTCCTTGTTCTCGCCTTCCTTTTAGCGTTTTATATGCCATGTGGTGACAGTTGAGTCTCAAGTAAATCTTGGAGACATGCAAGGTCAAAACAATGAAGCTTTTTACATTTATTTTACATGTTATATTTACAAAATTGTCAAAATTGTGACAAGTCACTAAGGATATTCCAATCTGTCCATCCAACTTAACATTCAAATTTAACAGCGTTACTGAGTTCTTCACCCAGGCAGTTCACTTGACAAATTCTTGTGGTTAATTCACGGATATGAATAAATTCGTTCCCTGAAGAGACAAAACTTTGTGATTTTCCTCCAACACTGAATAACGCTGTCCTTTTCAGCGAATTTTAGCCCTCGTGTCATTTTAAAAATCATGAAGTTTGCTGTGGCTTGTTCGACGGTAACACGCTACAGTCTGTCAAATCCGCATTGACTACTTGTAGTTCGGGTAACGCATTCATTTTGTCCAGTTCCATCTCAAGGATGAGAGACGTGAGGGCATCGTCATCGAGAATAACCGAGTCAAATCTCGGGTCGCTTGAGTTGAAAAAGTTCATACTTTGTACCTCGTTTTCTCCATTCCTGTGAACACAGTGCGGGATTGGGTACGCGTTTGAGTAGGTAAAAATGCTATCTTCCGAGCACCTGTATGCTGGATTTCCACTCGTGAACGAAAATGGACCAGGACTTGGAATAGGTCTTGTAAAAGACGGCGTCGTGGTAGTAACAGCGATGTTATTGAGTACCAAAGCCATGGTTTCTGTGTTTATCTTGTGCGTCTCTTGCTGGTGTGTTGCTTTCCTCAGAGGCTACAACGGTATTGTGTTGATGAACTTCCCTTTATACTTGTCACAATTGACAAAAGAGTTATTTATAGCGTCTTACCGCAAGGGCTTTAGGAGGTCAGTTGAGGGCAGCAACGCTTTCAGCCGCGCAGATGGAAACTGAGACGACGAATATTTACGTGTTGAGTGGTAGCGAGAAGGAAGAACGGGGGCATACGTAATCGCTAGTGAAAAACGTGACTCGCAACCCAACTCCTGACTCTCAGATGGGGTTTTGGATCAACGATGTTCTCGAGTGAATGAGCACTAAAAGCTCGTGCGTAACATTATTGGCCGGTGGTCGTGTCCTTGTTTATTGATATTCCATTCACGGTGTTGAGAGATTCGGTTATTGTTGTAGTAGAGATTGTAATCTGATTGTTACACAATAGCCTTGGTATTTATTAGCAAAACGCCCGGATATCTTTGATGTTGCCGACAAACTCGGCTTAGTTTGTGGGGTGTTTTCGTTTGGGAACGAAGAATATGACGGTTGGACGACAGAGCATGTTTAATGGAGGTTGACCCTCTAGGCAATTTTCGATAATCGTTTATTCATTAGCAATTTCACGAAAATTCGACCGATAATTTACGTGACGAACGAAGTGTTCTTTGTCTGGGATTCTTTTCGCATGTTTATTGTAAGCTTTTCGTCGGGTTTTTTTGCACAATTAAGGAAGTGCTTCCTTTGTGTTTCAACACATTTAGCATATAATCTGAAGAATAGTTGGGCTTTATCACTCCTTACACATTGTGTAATCAGAAGACTGCGTGAGATAATGCAAAAGGTATTTTTCTAGTGACAGTAGTTACTCAGGATTCTGCCACGTCAGAAACGAATTCCAAACAGTTTCCTCATGCGCGTGTCCAGTATTTTTCTAAATATAAATTCACTGTACTGTCTCAATTGTTTGTTATATTTATGGTAGTCGATGATATAGGATACAGGATCATAAGAAAGAAAAATAGTTTCGTTGACTCAATAAATAACCCCGAGAAATTATCTTCCGTTTTTATGACGCTAAGGTCAGTCATCAGCTCGATCCTACACATCTACGTAGTTTCTCAAATTTGCTTATTTATGAGCAGTATTGCGAAAGCAAAATAAAGGGGGAGCTCAAGTTGGCTATTATTTATAATACTCCTGTTTTGCGGATTTTACTGTCACGTCTTGCAAGCATGACCACACACAATTGAATAAAAGATTATGTAATCTAGTATTAGCATTCTATTGAGCGTATTTGAACGTAAAAAAAGTTACGTGTCAAAGCAACAGACTTTTTCGTTAGACATTGGAAGCTGATAACAGTCTGTGTGTATATTGTGAGAAGATTGTGTAATCTTCTTGACCTTAGGAAAGCGCAGTATTATTTCAAGTAATATTATCCTTTCGCGTCACTCGCTTCAGCCACGTTTCAAACGAAAACGATTACGCTATAAGCCTAATAAATCGCGCATCTCCCAGATTCTACCACGTTCGTTTGGACGAAACTCGCTACCAGGGGCAATTTTGTTGAGAGGATTAAAAGCAACGCCATAACAGTTTATACATGTCGTATTTTACATGTTTTCGTTCCACGAACAGGTAACGGTGACGTAATTTGCAATTTTGGATTGCACTTGGTCATGCGCCATGCGTTTCACTCTGGCACCTTTATTTTGGCGAGAGTCAAACAGATCATGAAACAACGGAAACCGCGCAGAAATGATCATACTCAAGGACACAATTGTGAAAGAAGCTTGGCATTATAAAAATTTAAATTATTGATAACAATGAAGAATGGCAACCAAATATATTTAAGGCTCATTTTATTTCGATGACAATCTGTGGATAAGATCTAGAGGATTACTTCGTCTACATTCCGCTCTCACCAAAAGCAATCAAGCGTAGTTTACTTTGAATGTGAAAGCTGTTGTTTTGACCGGTTGAAACGGTCGAACAAAACACGAAGAAATTGTTAGTTTCCGTTTTTAGCTTTGCTAGAAAGTCAGGAAACTACGTGAGACGTTTAAGAAACGGTGAAGTGTGGATTGCCAACCACACGTGAACTCGTTGAAGCAGGTCTAATAAATGAAGGAACTGTTTTGATGCAGGAAATCACTCGATCATGAAGCACCAACAAATTGCTTTGTACGGGAGCTTAAAGCAAATATCTTGCTGATAGTGGTACAGTGACAGGTTATCGCCTTCAAATATATCCTGTGTACGTGCCGCTCAAAGCCATATATCTTAAAGCACTTTGGGCTTTCGACCGAACGTTCTATCTCCGACAAAAATCTACCAGTGTATTTGCTTCATTTCAAAATATTTGAAAAACGCCAACGATTTATGTGGTCGCTGGTCAGGAATACAGCCTGAGAAACGGCTGAGAAACACACAAACAAGGTTACTAAAATCAACCGAGCAAAACGAAAAAGAGGATGAAGTGTTCGATCAGTACAGAAATGTTTATGCTGAGACTATATAAAGTAATGAAACTCAGAAAGGTTTCTTTGCATGGCTGCAGGGAAAAGGAAGAAAAATGTCAGTGAAAATAGCTTTCATAACCTCCACTGTTATGTAGTACAAGGGTACTTAAAAATACGTTAATCACTGAATACGTTAAAAGGGCTGATTTAATTGTTATTCAATATATACAATTGTAAGAGGTCAGATTTGCACTGCATCACGGAGCAGTGAGTTTGTTGGAAAATGTTTGCTCTGTAGAATTTCGGATTCTTTTCCAAATTCTTAGCATTACTTAGGAACCCAAAGGCGTTTTTATCACCGCTTTACGATTTTTTTTTTTGTTACACAAGAATGGTTCCAAGTGGTTTGAGTGGTTATTCACCACAAACCTCCCGGGACACTTCATCTCATTGCTCCGCTATTCAGCTCGTTGATTACGTCATTCCTGTTTACGACGTCACGCTTTAACGAAGAAGGCTGCTGACACGGACGAGTTCATCATGTGACTTGCAGCACGGATAATTTTTGGCGGGAAACCGGAACATTCTCCCCATGTTGCGTCACAAGTCATTTATCCTGGCTGGGATAATGACAATGAACACCTAAATCCAGTGACGTCCACATTTAGAAAATCAACAACTGCCGTGTTTTGTTGAGGAAGGAATCTGATGGGTTTTTACCTTATAAGGTTCTGATCTGTAGCACTACTAAATCAACCGTTAAAAAGCGTAAGTAAGATAACCTGGCTGGTGAAATGGGAGGTATTCCGATTGAATGAGTCACTCATAAATAAGTATTTCTTGGGATGGGTGAAGGCCGGTACTTTGTTGATTACATCCTGGTAATCGTGAAAATATTTTTTTGTCCGCTCATGATTTCACCTCATGATGTTAATATTAAAAGTATTTGATAAGAAACCCAGGTCAATGAACTCACTTTTGGAATTTAATCTTTCCAAATATCTTGATGTACTTGCAGGCTCTGATGGTTTCGCCAGTTGTTGTTTATCGAGTGCATGCACCGTAAGATGTTTTGTGAAAACATTTAAGGACCTCACCATGGGTTGATAATTCTTGGTGAGTACATGAATGACATAAGCGTTCTTTGGTAATAAACTTATTTCCTTAAGATCATTCGTTTGTTTTTTGTCAGTTGAGTGCATCTTCGTAATTACGAAAATATTCAAATTACGCGTGATTATTGGTTCTGTTAGGAGATGAGTCACCTATGGATTATTTTTGGATAAGAAGCATTTTTTTCTTAAATCAACTGTTTGTTTCTCTGTCGAGTCATCGTTGCATATTTCTTTTTTGTTTATAAATGACGTCATCGCCGTCGCGTTGGTGGATATCAACATAAGATTTCGTCGAGTTGGCTTTTTACCACCAACCATTATTTGAATTGTCTGCAGGGTCATTGATTACAGTTTGTAATTACAGTCTTTTTAATAAGAATATATTTTACAAAAATATGTTTTATAAGAATATCGAGGCTGAAATTTGCGAAATTTTAATAGTGAGAATATTTTAAGAATAGACCCCTGGCTGAAATTGTGGAAAAGAATTTAATGTTGTAAATACAAGTATTTGTTTTTACCAAACCATATAAACTTCTTCCTTTCTCTAAACGGCAAAACTAGCCAAAAAGCAACAATGCTGATAACATTTCTGCAAGAAGGTATGTGCTTCATATCAGGCTTTAATGCCTGCAGGCAAATTACTTTAACACCATCCAAACACCAAATACATTCGAAAACACAAATGTCATACACTATAATGTAAGAATATTCACAAGGATATTTTCAGCCTACAATCAGCAGAAAAAGTAGGATATTCAGCCGCTGCCGGAAAAAATAAGAATATCCAGCCTAGTCTATATTAGGGGCTGTCTGAAATTATACTTGGAAGATATGCCTCCGCATTTTATTGAATGAAAAAGTTTACCTTGCGGTCATATCATCGCCGGATTATAACTTGCAATCAGTAGAAAGTGGAACATGTGATTCCTTTGAGCCGCGAGCCGGGCTTATTAAGAAATTGAAAATAAGCTAAAATAACACTGCCGTTAGAAAGTTGGACCAGCTTTCTGGTATTAGGGAAAACGTCAAAAAACAGTACTGACAATTAGCAAGGGACGGCTCTTGTAATTAGGAAAGGTCCAAAATTTAGACACGACACGCTTGCAGGAAAGAGTGTGGTTTCTGTTAATACCGTCCACCTCTCTCTAGTCATGTTTGCACCCGAGTTTTCGTAGCACCCAACACGATATCCATGTATGTAAAACAGGAAGAAAAAGCCTGCGTCATTTTTCTCCTAAAAACTGACGCGGAATCCGCTCGTAAGGTGTATAATTTTTCTACGGGGTATCATTGATGGTTTTGTTTATTACCTTTTGACAATTATGCACAAAAACCGCTGTAAAGCACACAGCCCGCTGTGAACGGTTTCTATCAGTCGATACAATAGAAGGAGACTACAAAGACGTGTTGCGAGTTTGCTAACTAACAGTTCTACAACCATGAACAAATTGTGTTGGAAAAATACGCAAAAACATGAAATCATTACCGTAATACCTTCAAAATAAGTGTCAGCATCCCCATTCCCCCTTTCAATGTTGGAAAATGGTAAAATGCGAACTTGTGTAGGATGAAAGCGTTTTGTCAACATCGCATAGGGGTAGGGAGGGGAAAAATGCGTATAGAATGAATTTTTCAACCCTTGCGACCAAGGTTGTAGGTTATGTAAATGACAGTTGTGGGTTGCGTGTAATGATCATTAGTAGAATAACGCAAATACTGCAATCTGATTGGCTGAGCAATTTGTATATCATCCAGGCCTTAGATTGCAGTGGCTGTAGGTCGTCAACATAATGGCTCGTTTTCTCGATTCTCTACTGTTTCGAGAAAGATTTAGAAACATTAGTGGACAATTCGATTCCCAAGAACACTTTAAAAGTAAGGTAATTGACCGTCATGCGACTTTAAAATCTCAACATTTTCAATGAACGGATGAGCACGTACAAACAGCTACAAGTTTCAAAGAACAATTCAATTCGCATGCGATTTTGCTTAAGTGTGAAAATAAATATTACTTTATATGTAGAGAAATAATTGGAATCGCTAATTTGAAAGCAATTTCGATTTCTATGAGGTGATAGCTGATTCGGCCTTCGACCTCGTCAACTATATCCTCAGAGAAATCTCGAACTCTTAATCTAATTGTTAATTAGTTTATAGTTTTTCTTTCAAAACGGTAAAAGTACTCATAATCCCAACCGACAGAGAAGTGTCTAATTAATTTCCAAAATACGTGGGCCTGCTGATTCAAGACATTTCTATCAAAAAGAAAAAAAAAACAAAGTACGTTCCTGCAACTACTTCGTGCGGACTCCAGCTTTGTTGGAAATAACAACATGCAACCTTTGAGCCAATGAGGACGCTCGCTTTTTTCTAACTATTCATGATATGTTAATTAGCTAAATTGAAAATGTTCTCAAGAAGATGGATCTTTATCGATACCTAATTACTCTACTGAAATTACAAATCTGAACATGACGTGAAGGCACGAATCTTTTTGCAATAATTTAATTGGAATTGTACTCTTACTTGAAGAGATCAGATGTAATGAAAAGTTATCTCTATTTTATTTTATTTTACTAAAATGAAATTATCGTAGTTGTGAAATGATTTGAAAAAGTGGATCTTTAACTATTGATAAGTTATTTGTTATAGAAACCAAATAAAATCGATCTGGTGAAAAATATTAGAGAGAAATACAAAACAATGTTATGAGGCGTCATTTCACATTGTGGAGAAATTTATTTTGTGACAAAACACACAAAAAAATTAAAAACCTGTACACTTCTATCGCATTATTACATGTTAATTGCTTCCTGTCATTGTTTTTTAATCACACCACAAACGAATCAAAGAAAATGAGTGTTATTAAGTGCCATCCGTACATCCCACTTTAAACGCACCGAACGAGAGTTCCTACAGTCTGAGTTAATTCCTACTAAATCAATGTTAGTATGTCGCCTTCGTTTTTTCGCTGAGTATTTTAACTTTCTTTCTGTTTTTCTCTGGATGCTTATGCCCATCACTTCCAAAACGCTCGATTATTGAAAAAATTCTTAGTCCGCGTCAAGTCATGAAAACAGCCAACAGCGACAAAATTTTAGAAACTTCCAGTGTGGGGCAAGCACCGAGCAAAGACTTCTTCTCTTTAATCGTCAGGAAAGATTCTATTGTATGGCGCACATGGAAAATAACATTGAGAAGTAATAAGTCCTTGCCAAGCGAAACGACTCAATCGTGGCAAGACTTCGAAGGTAGCTCCAGTGGCAAAAGACTCCAGAGTGAAATACGACGAGTGTTTGGAACAGACACCTTGAATTATGTCCTGTCGGTGGTAACACAAAGCTGGTTGCCCTACTTGAAGAATGACATCATGGTCGAAATTCTTGTTCGACTTGATCTTCTTGACATCGCGCGGCTTGCACAGGTAAGATAATTGTTTCACCGTTACATAGAGTCGTATCAAGCCTTTGTCAACTTGAAATATACAGTTTGTAAGTCAGTAAATACTTAATGATAATTTTTCAAGTACTGCATGTTTTTATCAAATACATTTACATCATTCTCCATTTGCACCTGCGAGATCGAAATACAATTTAAAGAACTCCGCAGGCCATTCCTATTTTGAGTATGTAATGAGTATAAACAAATATTCTTACCAAAGGCATTATTTAGACCTTCGTCATTGTTTTATGGCAGTATTTTTCGACCCCAGTAGATCAGTTACCTAAATTTCTTTTCAACTAGCTAGGACGTGTTTAATCAAGCCAAAACAAGCACAGCGCTACATTGTCATATCACATTTTGAGAATTTCAAGATTCACCAGCACAAACTCTGATTGACATTTTTATTTTTTAATGATATTATGATGTGAAAAGAATTTTTTCAGTTTCGTGTTTCGCTGGTGAGATCGACGTGTATAGATGAGTTCACTTGATTTATCGTTTGCAATAAATTTATAACTATGATGGTTTAACTATAAAACATTTCGAGTACGTACTGTATGTACGAAACGACTCAAACATCTTTCAGTCTCACGGACAAGTACGATAAGAGGAAACGTTTGTTAGTTATGAGTCGATAGAACGGCAGCTTTGAATTCAATGTTTCTCCAGCTCTATTTTTAAAACTAAACAACAAAGACACGCGCCCAGATGGTCATGAACCACTTTAACCTTCAGTATGAGTTAGTATGAACGAAATCTTTTAGTTGTGAAATAAATTGTTACGCGTACTTTATTTGCAACATCTGCGTCAAGTTTACGCATCTCATTAATCAAAATATGTCAGCCACATTATAACAAACTATTCCAAGCTTCATTAGGACTTAACACTAGCAATACTCTAAATTAACGTATTTGGCGTTCTAAGCCCACTAGGTGCACTAAGTTCTAAGTCCAAGTTATCATAAAACACAAATGAAAGTGAATGTAATCTTAACTGTAACGAGATCTCTTAGCTAATTCCATATCAATATCCCTTGTTGGTGCTTTTCTTTCAAGCATTTTGAGTGAGAACTGTGACGTCTTTGTTAAATGTTTCAAAACCAATATTTTAAAGCTGTTTCCAAATTTTTAGGTATGATAGCAATTAAAATGGATATTTGAAGAGTTCCGGAGAGAAAGTTTAGAATATTGAGAGAACAATCAGCTTCATTTTTGTGGATTTTTATGCCCTCCGTGTTGGTGTACCAAACCTACAATACACCAATATGATGCAGCATCCGGTTGCTTGAAATTTTATTATTATTTTCTTTTCTCAATAACTTCCTTACAATATGTACTACAGAGGTCTGGGTAAATTGTCTTTTTTTGTCATACCTACTCTTTTTGATGAAAAGTTTCAGATTTTATCCTTTGTCAGTGTAGGCCATACAAGGAAACAGATTTTTGTCATTTGATCGTGTTAGTTTACCAAAATAGTCCACAAATAATCTCAGCTCCATAATATAAAGCAGTTACCCGAACTATTTTTCAACTTCATTTATACATTTTGCAACTATTGCTTTGCGAACAAATGAAATTTAAAAATACTTAAGCCTCAAAATAGTGCTTTTCAAGAGCTTGTGCAATATAACAACACTGGTGGTCATGTTGCGTAAAAGGTTATAAAAACTAATATTGTCACTCTATTATAGGGCATTATATAACAATGATATTGGTAATCCTGAAAGAGGAAAAAAAGAAAACAAAAATTTTTTTAACTTGAGTTTAATAAATATCAGGAAAAATTGAGACAAACCTACTCGATTGTATATTCAACCTTTTGTCAATGTTTGTGTTGCGAGTGCAGTGATTGTTATGTTTTTAACATACGGTCTTAATGACCGGCGTATTATTTACATTTTAAGAAGAAATTGTGATTATCGATTTCGACAGAATTGGTATAGTCACGGTGGCAAACAAACGGCAAAAAAGTAAGTGTTAGTTGCCTTGATGACTGCTACTGAACACACAATTACAAATCTGATGCATGTTCCTCAACCCTATAGTTTTCCTGGTTACTACATTGTCATAACAATTTCATTGTATCATTTAATACCTGCATGTAGTTATCAGTATTTTCCATTCTCTTGCTTATCAATATCAAGCCACTGTACGTCTTGACTGATTCTCAGTTTTGCGCGTCACCATATTGCAGGTTTGTCGAGCTTTGTATAATGCTTCTTCCAGCGACATGTTATGGAGAAGGCTCTATACCAAGCACTTTGTAGTGATTTCACCTGAAATTCATTTGGTTGCTGAAGATATCGGGTGGAAGAAGGCTTTCCTAGTACGTCGACTAAAGCTTCAAGCCGTCCAGACCAGGAGGAGAGTTAATATGAAACAACAAGGGGAGGACTTAAATAACACAACAAATGAAGAGAGAAAGAAGTTGACTTTAGTTGTCTAAATCGTAGTACTATTTCAGATTATGCAGTGTGAAACGAAATGAGGAAAAGAAAAGAAAAAGAAAAAAGACATACCGTTGTCACACGTCAGAGGACGAGTGAAACACTTCATGGTGTATGTAAAATATCTACAACAATAGTTACACACGCGTTGAGGTTTGTCTAATAACCATTGCAAATTTCAAGTACTTATTGAGTGTGTGGGAAGACCGTACTCTCCTTATAATATTGGAAGTAGTCTCCTTTCACAGGCTATTCGATCTTGTTAATTTGCCTGACCGTCGAATAAGAGCACTTTTTGTCTATTTGCATTGCAATGAAATCTAGCCTGTATGTGAGGCAATTTCGGGCTATCGTAGTTTTAGCGCGACATTGCCTCGCATCCACGTTGGATTACATTGTAATGCAAATGAGAAAACCTAAACATGAAAAGGGCTATTATCATTTAATCTGATCCCATTTTTAGGCAGCACTTACAGCTTTTACATGCACTTTTAGATACATGAAAATGAAGGAGGTCTTTCCGCCCAACTTCCTGGCTCTTATCTTCATTTTGGATTGAAGGAAAAATGCTTCAAGTAACGAAGCGTCTTTCATCAGTTCGCATCCAATTATTCAAAGAAGGATTAATTTCAGGCGACTTATAGTGGTAAATCTCGATAACTTGTTTTGGGTTCACGCCCGAGGGGAAATTTCACGCGAGATCCGAATTGTTTGGAGCCTTCTCTTTCCTGCTAATTGTTTTAAATTTGAGTTCTTTCATGATAGCTGCATAGGACTTTTATCTCCCCCTCCGGGAAATGATAGAGAAATATATGATCCTTTTTCATAGCATAAAAAACGTTTCAAGTTTAAAAAAAAGTAGTTTTAGCCCAGATAAACGATAGCCTCGAAGATTGCATTCAGTGTTTCATTATATCTTGCCTGGTATCTACTTGAAGACTAGCCTGCGAATACAGCCGCCTCTCATTCGCTTCCGCTACTGCGTGCGAAACGCGGACGAACGAGAGGCGGCTGTATTCGCAGGCTACTTGAAGACCCTTAAAAGAGCTACGTCACGATTTGCGCATCTTGAAAGGTTTAGGCCAAACTTTTCAAGTTCTTCGTTTATAATCCGTGTTAATCTTCTCTTTCCTTAACCATCCTCGTTCCTTTATGGTTTATTATTATCTCATTGGTGATTTTCTAATACCCCGTCCACACCAACATGTTAAGCAAGTTTAAAAATGGTTTAACTAAACAAGGTCAAAAATTAGTTGCTCATACCGTGCACACCCCATAACTTAACCAGGTAAAAACCTGTTTGATTAAAATATGGTAGCAAGGTGGTTTGAAATTTGTCTTCTCAAAATGACTGTAAAGCGTCATCGACAAATTGGAGAACCTAAACCTCATTTAGTTAAATTAGTTTAGTTGGTGTGAATGGAGTATTAGTCAGCTACTATTTTCGGGTTTTCTTCAACATAAAGGTAATTTTGTCCGTGGCAACAAAAAACATGACTAAGCTCCTTTGAAGTTTGATTAAAATATGGTAGCAAGGTGGTTTGAAATTTGTCTTCACAAAATGACTGCAAAGCGTAATCGACAAATTGGAAAAACCTAAACCTAATTTAGTTAAACTGTAGTTTAGTTGGTGTGAATGGGGTATTAGTCAGCTACTATTTTCGGGTTTCCTCCAATATAAAGGTAATTTTGTACGTGGCCAAAAACCATGAAAAGCAGGAATGTGAACTAAATTTAAGACGGTAACCTTAGCGATCGAGTTTTTCCTGTCAAAGAACTCCCTCACATAGTGCAGAGACCCATGTTTAGTGAAATTTATTGTGACTGGTTTTCCAGTAGTAGTAGGTTTCTCTGAAGAATCACAATTTATTGACCATCGGAAATAAATTTCAGTTAATCAACAACTCTTGTTTGAGCTTTGAACTTTGTCCAGTGATCTACCTCGCACGATCTATCGCACGTGAGAACCCCAAGAACTGTCCAATCAAATGGCATCTGGCCTGTTGTCTAGCATGTGTATTGATTCCAAACATGAGGAAGTGGATTTAAGTCATTACCTGATTATCTATCGATTCGGTTCTAAATTACATTTCTATGGCTTCAATTCCATACCGCTCAGAATAATCTCAAAAACCAGGATCTTTTTTAACCAAATTCTCTTTGCGTTTTGAAATGACCTTAGTTGCGTTATCAGACAGGATAATATCCTCTTGATTCATCAAGTAACAAAACAGGCTTCGATATTTGATCCTGATATTTTGAGAATCAAAGTGTAGATTCAAAGTCTATTTTAAATTCGTTTACTATATACCCTATACCACATACATGTCCGAATGTATGAAAACATTGTTAAAGAGAAAGTAGGCGACGTAAATTTTATAGGAATTTCAGTCTTTTTCCCTCCACTCTCTTGTCTTCCGTTTCCTGCTCTTCTCCTTTTTTTTTCCATCGCTTGGAGTGATTTCAAGGCCCACGGGAGTCGTGAAATCATAGTCTATATGGGTCATTTGGTGCAAAATATTGCTACAGTTTACATACATCCAGTCGTATACATATGAAACGATACAATTTGAATATGATCGGTGTGGTACTTGGTACTACGAGGATCTAGGTTTTCGATTAGCTACAAAGTTCCTCTGAGATCGATCACTAAATTGTCTTTTTGTTCTTTAATTCCTGTATTGCTTAGAGCAATAAACAAGAAAAAAAAAACCCAAATTTAATTGTACAAAAATAGATAATGAAAAAAATCGGTGCCTGATAAAAATACTTGTCAATAGCTTCAGATTTCCTGATGGCACTTGAGTTTTCCATCTACAGAGTTACAGAAGTTGGGGCCATTATGAACTACGTAATATACAGAGCTAAGTAGAAATGCGGCGTGACAGTTTTGCTGGATAACTTTCATTTGAATGGTTATACGCGAAGGTTTCGTTTCAAAGACCTAAAAGTTAAAACATCCTTGCACAACGTAATAAACAGTTTCACTTCAAAGTTCATCTTAATAGCTTCCACTTGAATGTCGCTCTCATAGAAAGAGGTTTGATTCATAGATCTACAGTCCTCTAAATCATGTTGTTCTAATCCAGTTCAATTCTTAGGAAGGGATCATAAAGTACATTACAACAGTCACTGTGATAACTACTATTGTGAAAAACCAGAAGAAAATTTTGTCGATGATTTGGGCAGCTGCCTGCCATTTCTTTTTCTTTTCTTCTTCACTTTGATCAACTGTCAAAGAGTTCGCAACTGCATCGAGCTTGGCGATAACTTGATCCATTTTACGCTCCATTTGCGCGGGAAACACGAATTCTTGGGGAGCACCATTCGGCGAGCGGCTTTGCGGACTTGAATTTCCGCTTTCTGATGTTTTACGTCGCTGTACGGGAAAGTACGTTGGCCAGCGGTCTGCGACCAAAGTCACCGGAGTATATTTTCGTTTTGGTGGATCTTTTGGGGTTTGTTCCGATTCAGGATTTTCCCTAAGGATTTTAGCAAGAACTTTGAAGACGAAGAATTCGAAGGTTGTAGACATCTTTACTGACGTGTCACGATGATAAATCCACAAAACCAGGCATGTGACAACCAGTGAACAACCTAGCAAAGCCATTATGGCGGTGGAATATTTAGTCAACAGCGGCGTGACTTCTGAAGTGGGTGGTATGTTTTCTGTGAATATGAGTGTGTATACAGTCAAGCCCAGGAGAATCGTTATGATCAGCGAGATTCTCTCACCGGACTCGGGAGGCAAGAAGAACGCAAACACCGTCAAAATCGCGAGCGCAACGCAGGGGAAGATCAAATTGTTAAGGTAAAAGAGCACCCTTCTGCGCAGAAGTATTGAGTAAGTGATGTCTATAAACGGATCTGGACAGCAACTGTACTTAACCACATTACGCACGGCCTCGGCTTTCACCAGATCCCATTCACCACTGACAATGTAGCCCGATAGATCCACTTCTTCTCGGGCGAGCTTTAGGTTTAAAGAACCGCTGGTGTACGTCCATGAGCCGAACACCATGGTGCAGCGCTGCTCGTCGAAAGGAAAGTACGTGATGTCGATTTTGCAGACGGTTTTTACTTCGGTCGGGGCATACCATCGACACGAGCCATTGTAGTTTATAACAACTTTTGTGTTGAACTTGTACATTTCACCACTGTCGCTCTGAATGCTGGACGGTAACGGAAAGACAGTTAATAAAAATATTAGAAAACAACATATCAAATGGTTACATGTCTATCAAAACATCAAATGTCATTGCATGTCTGTAACACCGTCGTCTGCACGCAGTGCGAGCCTATAACGTCTTCTCTTCAAGAGAAGACGATAATCGTCTCATGTATGGTTATAAAATCTTGGGTGTCGTTAAAATAAAGAGTTCTCGTCGACAACAACAATTTACAGCTGTTTTTGTAAAGAGGAGCAGACCTAATAGTCAATGAAGAGCTAGAAAATGAGGTGGGGAAAGAAGTCCCCAGCAAAGCCAGACAGTTATCTTTACAACTTGACATTCGACGCTTGCCGGGCATCATCTTCATAACTAATTATCAATCTGCCAAAGGTTTTCCCCTTAAGATTCAGTTCAAATTCTTACTGAATAAGGTACGAGTCCCAGAGTTGCAAAGCGGATAAAAATAGTTTATTACTGGCTATGGAGCTAAATATAACCGAATAACAAATAACTAGCATGAGCTCCCTCTGTCATCCTCCTATACTGGATGTCGGATGAAACATTTTTACCTGTTGTAAAGAACAATGTCGGGTTTCCAAACAAGTTTCGGGTCGATGTTGATAAATTTTACACCGCCATACTTAGTTGGGTTCCATCTTAAGAAGGGGTTTTCCCAGGACTGAAACAAAAACAGAAGAGTCAACTGGTAATTTGCCACTTTAGAAATGAGAAGAAGCCTGAGGCAACTCGCTAATTTAGTTAGTTAGTTAGAAGTCTTTATTAAGAAATCAGTCACAACATACGTGTGGCTTTACAATCAATAACAAACTAAGCTAAACTAGAAAAAACCTATCA
>Ga0126339_10000914_pt1 | contig 18484 bp, 11 predicted proteins | sample OrbTmetagenome_2_FD_92532 | JGI IMG/M metagenome (GOLD analysis project Ga0126339, IMG submission 92532) | Coral microbial communities from Petempiche,Puerto Morelos, Mexico - Orbicella T R C metagenome | ecosystem: Host-associated > Invertebrates > Cnidaria > Coral | place: Petempiche,Puerto...
AAATACGCAACTATAAAAAATATTTCCCTAAAAAAAAATAAAAAAAAAAAGTTGTAGTTGACTTTAAATATATTTTTTTTTTTTTTTTTTTTTTTTTTTTTTTTTTTTCAAATGCATTTTAAACATTGAGTTTCAGGCTATTTGCTTGCAAATTATTTAGGAACAATTAAGGGCCATATGTGTTAATAGATGGAACGGAACTGAATATTCTGACTACCTTGTTAATTTGTCATTGTTTCTGGAAGGTTTACTATTCAGCCATTATTCTTGTCATCTCTTATCATGTCATGTTTTAGCTTGTGCATGTGTAGTGGCTGACTGAATCGAATGGAATAAAACTGAAAATCACTGTGTGACATTTACATTTAACTAATGTGCTATTCATAAATCAAATATTAGAGAGGGTTCCTCACTCACATTTCAATGATTTTTCAAGTTATTATGTTTGTATGATCCTGATACTGATTGGCACCTCTGATTGATAACAGCCATTGACAATCAAATGATGAAATTTGGTTTGAGTTTATGCATTTCACACTATTTTGTGTTCAGCAGTTGTTTATTTTAAGTACAATTATATTCAAAATGGTGGCTAGAGGCTGCACAGGATGAACATCAGCGGACGTTATGTATAATTGAAGTATACTAGCAGCTAAGAACATCAAATAGTACTCATTTGAAATATTATTTTTAGGGTAGTCCATTTTAGGGTAGTCAATTGGTTAGTCCATTGGGGTAGTCCATGGACTGGGGGTCAGTGTTTTGTCTATCACCTTATGATTGATCAGAATTGATTCACTTCCGGCATCAGAAATCTTATGAATACCTTTTAAAGTATTGTAAAGCGCCATGGACAATTAGTGGAAAATGGCGCTATATAAATGTATATTTATTTATTTATTTATTTATTCCGTTCGCTGCCTTGCGCGATATCTTTTCTGCACATGAAAAGCAATTTTGACAGCTTGTTTACGTCTAGTTTCTCACTGATGTCGAAGAGAAGACCACTATACTCGTATTCTGACATCTTAGCTCAACGACGAGGTCCCTAGTAGAAGGAAGCAGCGTTTAACTCGACATCCCATTCAACATGGCGGACGCCAAGCAAAAACAGTGCGTGACAAATAGAAATGTCACGCGATCAAGGTAGCGGATCAGGGGCTGGTACTGAAGTCGCCATAAAAACACAAACAACAGGACAGGTAAGTAGAGTTTATTTTTTCCCTTATTTTGAACTATTTTGTACGATAGTTAAATTCCAATACAAACCCTCATGATAATGCTGTTGCGCAATGTCATGTTGACGATTCCCAAAGGAGCTTGCGTTACCTGTGGTGGTACTAGTTTACTAAACAGAGGCACGCAAGGCGTGCACGAGTTTCTTTTTTTTTTTTCTTTTTTTTTTTGTGAATTAAAAGCCTCTGGAAGTAGCAGCATTGTGATCAGGTTAATGCAGCAATTTTGATTACGAAATACAGCAAAAAGGAATTCGTTTCACCCTAAGAAGTGTAATATCAAGTCTAGTTTTATCAATTAAGGTTTGATTTTGACATTTCGATCAGTAGCTTTGTTTATAAGAGCTTCAATGGAACTTTTCCCAGCAAGACAGCTAAGTTATGCAGTCTGTAATAGTAGGTAACGGTAAAAGAAGATTAATGGGTAATTTTCATGGACTCATTTTATAACAAGAACTAATTTAAAGAATAGCATGGTCTTATTCTGTTGTCAGCATCGATCAGATTGATTATAGTTTCTTCGGTTTCGACATTCCAAGAAACCATTTCAAATTAATACCGATTTTAAAAGCCATCTAAACGAGAAGACACTTATGAAGGTGAAGCAACTCCGAAAGAAAGTCTAACGTTTATAAGACGCCACGAAATCTGCAGAGTTTGAGAAGTTTTCTTGTCACGTAACCTTTCTCAACACCTGGAAGCCTTTTTGGTGACAAAAAAGAGTCACAGAAAAAGTAAGTTTCTCAGAGAGACGTAAACTTTACCTCTGTTAATTGTGCAATCTGTTTTAACAACGTACTGTCCCATTTTCTAATCGACAATTTGATTGGTTCTTTAATAAAACCGTCAATGTGATTGGTTTTCGATTGCCCTGGAAACATTCCTCCTTCCTTCCAAACAAGGTTGATTTTCCTATGTCTAAGACTATGCAGATCACAGTACCTACCATACATTGAACTAGGAGGCCGGAGATATCACAGAGTTATCGCTAGATGCATATGAAATAGAATTGAAATAAAAACCCTAAAAAGCACTTGAATTGTATCTCCTGACATTTTCTCCAAACACCCTACCCAAACAAGAACCTCGATATGGTCTTGAATACCTCCAAATGGAATGAACGCAATGGAAAATTTCCATCACCATGTCTAATTTCCACGAAGGACATTGTGTCCATTGTGACAGTGCAATTGCAAGTTTGACATACCCAAAAGACTTTCTAGAATACTACTGACAACAAGAATGTTTCATGATATACAGTCAAAGGACTACCTTGGACATTCCAAAAAGCCGTCGTATACAAGAATGGGCTCTCATCGATTCAGTAGTTCAGTATGTGACGTTTTGCAGCTGCTTAAAATTGAGGCGTTTTGATCTTAATTTAATTTAAACAGCACAACTCTCATTTAATAAATATCAGCGGTAAGTTTATGTTTTCAATGTCATTATTGCAGGGAATATACAATCTAGTTTAGTAGGATGAGAGGAGAATAAGCTAACCAATGACCCTAAGGTGAAGCATTTCAACACCAGTTTTGGTCGCACTTGTGCCAGAATTTCAGTTAGTAGAGAGTCACATGTAATACGCATCAGCATGCTCGCCTCCCTCCCCTTCCACTGAGATCCTTGAACAGGGTTAATTTTGCATCCAAGATGGTTTTAGAATTCAAAATGTCCCGTGCACCAGAGGTTGAGCGAGGAGCCATGTTGAGGTTCCAATTGGCCGGCCTTCAAGTCCGATTTAATTAATTTGCGGTTCAACTTGCCGCCATGGAGTCTTTCCATACTACAATTTAAAACCTTCAGAAAAACTGTGACAAATATGAATGTTTTTAAATTTCCTTTATTGGAATACTTATTGGAACAAATTATACATCAAAATGCCCCTAGAAACACAAATAACAATAGGAATCACTGATTCATCATTTCTATTGCAACCACTCATCCCCGAAAAACAAGTGTCAAGTTACCATTTGTAAGCTTACCTAAAAATTAATGAGCGCAGTCGTTACATTTGTATGAAACAAAAACAAGTTTTAAAACTCAGCGGTCTTATTTATAACTAGCTATTGTCCGTGAGACTAAAAAAAGTTCAAAACTTCTGTACCGCACTGAGACTTTACAGAATTTAAGATTAGAAATTGTAGCAACTAAAAGAATTATAAACGAAACTGTAACAAATAAGCTTGCATTTTAACCAAAAAAGCAGAAAAAGCATTAAGCTTATTTGCATTAAATTCGTCGTAATCCAGGTCTTCGCTCAATTCAACATTGAACATTGGAGAAACCGCAGAAAATACATATACACACAAATTATCTATAATACATGGATTTAGCCAAGCCTAAAAGCGTAGCTCCTGGGCCGGGTTGTTCAAAGTTCGATTAATTTTGAATAATCTCAAATCACACAAAACAAAAGCAGTGAAAAACATTTTTATACACGAAAAACTTATACTTAAGTTAACTTTTAATCCTGGGTTAGCTTTAACCGGATTCCAAACAACTATTTACAACAAGTTAACCTGACATGAGCCGGCGATCCAACCGACAGTCAGCACTTGATCAGCGATCAACTTTAAAAAAACATCTGACCTCGATGAGCTCTAAACTTGATATGGTCACTTGACACTGGTCAGTGGATACCTTGTTTTGATAGGTGTCAGTTGACCATAACATGGATGTCCAATATCAAAGAAGTACGCTATAAACCAAGGCTGCATGTCGCTGTCAACCTATTACTAATAGTAATTGGACCGAGTGGAGTACAATTCAGGAAGTAATCGCGTGAGTCATTTCAAAATCGGACGAGCGCGAAGCGCGAGGCCCATTTGAAATTACGAGCACGAATACTCCCTGAATTGGCCACTTTCGATATATTAAGATTCAGCTTGGCAGTGAGGCTTAGAGGACACAAACAAAGGAGATTGAATGACCATGTTCATTCATTTCGTTTGTTTGTGTCCTCTAGGCCTCACTATCAAGCTGAATTTTAATATGTCGAAAGTGGCTTATTGTACTGCATGAGGTCCAATTACTAATTAATCGTATCTATAACAAATTTCGGAGATGTCTTTTGTGAACTTATTTTCATCGAAAACGTCTTTGGTGCTTTTCATAAGTTTTGAAAACTGTATGAAACATCGCGAAGAAAGCCAGTAAAGCGCGTGTAATTGACGTGCAAATCACGTGGGTATCCATTTAGAAAAAGTTCATGTTGGATACCTGTAACTGGACACCCAGGTGATCGCGCGCTGATTACGTGAAAAATAGGCGCGCCGAGAACCAATCACGAAAGACAATTTTGTTATAGATAAGATTAGCTGTAATATGGCCGCCCACAATCTTGCGCGACTCCACCGTCGTCGTCGTGCGTACGCGCCCACGAGCAATACCGCTAGCCATGATAACCATGAGAAAATCAATTCATGGGTTTCCTGTACTTTCTTATAAGAGTATGGTGCGCCGCTTGGCGGCCCTTCGTGCCGCCGGAGCTCCGCTATAAAGTGGTGAAAAATATACACTTAGATCACTATTGACTGAAAAGTACCCACTTACTCTTCATCCAAACCTTAGCTTCGAAAAAACGAAGACAGCGCTTGTCCTTTCCACCTTAAGCTGAAAATTTCACTGATTCCAAAATTTCTGTTCGTATTTCCACAGCATAAAACCTTTCATCCAAATCCAAAAAAATATATATCGGATTATAGTTTCAGTTCCGACCTGCATCATAATCCAGCATACAACAACGTAAAACAACGCAGAACGACTCAGTGATCTTGAGAGTGCGGAAAAACCTTTAATTTGTCAGTATCGCCATACACGGACTGTTAGAAGCACCACTTCCGTGAACCAGCGCTGGCTTGTTCCACCTCAAGGTAACGCTTTCGCTGGTTTCAGTGATTTCTCTCGGTATTTCCACAATACTCATCACTAGAAATTCTCATTCCAAAACACCTTCTCTCCAAGTATATATTTGTAAGTCATACTTATAATTCCCGGCATCATAATCAAAGCGTGAAACACCGCCAAATGATGATGGTTTCATTCATTTGTTTTTATTCACTTTTTAAAAATACATATCAAAAGTTACAAAGTAGAATATTTAATGGCACTTACAATATCAAAAATTTACTAAAAATGCTAAATTAAAATTACTAAATAGACAAGAATTTGAAAAGTCTACATTGCTAATTTATATCTAAAACTAATTCTATTAAGAAAGGTATTTTTAAAACGTTTAGTATATATTTTCGGAAATTGTCCACAACATAGAATTTCCAATCTGATAAGTCTGAGACACATACATCGCCCGTCTCAGTCAAAACTCATTCAAACCATAGCCCTGACATGCCGACTAAGACTCAAGTTAAATGGCTCCTTTGTGTTTTAATTTACAGTATTTCCCTAATTGTTATTTGAAATCTTCAAAGAGGAAGAGAAATAAAGAGAAGAAGAGGAACTTTGCGTTGTAAAACATTAATTAATCGTTTCGATTTTATACTTGAATTTGATAAAATCAATGATCTGTAGTGGTGGTGAGCTATTTTGGAGCTTACATTTATAAATATGATGGCGCAAGAAGAGAAGAGTATAATTCAATTTCTTTGTTAGAGTGTTGATGCAGAGAAAAAGCCAAAGAGAACATCTTCAGCGTTTAGAATGAAATTAGAACAATTATTTACATTAAACCATTGTAATACTTCTTGAGTACAGTATTTTGTGAACTGGCACGCAATAAAGGTATGATCTATGGAGTCTGATTCCCTGCAATAAACGCAATTGCTATCTGGTTTGATGTTAAATCGGAACAGTTCCTTCTTTGTGACAACAACTCTGTGAATGAATTTGAAGTGAAATTTTCTTAACTTGTTTTCCTTGCATACTTTTCGGGCCGACCTAAATATGTTTCCCAAATTTGTTTTGTCCTCTGTAATACTTTTGTTCCATCGCCTTGGGCCTGCATGCGGATCATTATATTTCCGATGAATACTTAGCCAATAGAAGTCTTTTGACTTTGCATTAAGCAAATTTATATTTACATTTTCAGTCAGACGGAAGGATTCCGGGTCCTCATGACTAATACTTTCAGATGTTAAATCCTTGGATTTTACTTTTGTCAGGAGGTTACGTGGAATAGCAGAAATAACTTGGTAATAGTGCAGGAAGGAAGTTTTCTTCAACGAATATTTGCGCTAAAAGACTGGAAAGGGGAGGACTTCTCCCTTCTCATCTAAAAGATTTACAATTCTATTAATGCCTCTCGTAAACCACTGGTTTACGAAACATTTTTCTTGAAGGAATGATTCCTTGCAGAAAAAAGTTTTACGTTCGATACAAATCTCCCCATTATTAAATAAGATTGTATCTCCCTCATCACATCCGTAGAGTCTTCAGTTCATGAAAATACAGGATGTCCTTGTAAAATAGGGGCATATTTTCTAAGTCCTTTACGTAATAATTACACGTCAAAAGAAACCGAAGTCCTCCATAAGCTCTTAAAAAAATGATCGGGAGCAAATTGCCAATTTGATTGACCATTTTGCAATAGTCTCGGAGCACATGCTAACCTCAACGCTTTCGTCATTGTTTCGATGTCTGTCATACGCAGCCCACCGTTGTCATAATCCTAGTATAATCCCTCTCTTTTTATTTTTGTCCCTTTTATTTTTCCACACAAAACAAATCAGCCTTCTCTTTACGTTGCTGGCAATATCGTTTGGTACATTGATGTTCCAAGCTGAATATATTAAAGATGATATCCCAAGCGCCTTGATTATCATGGTTTTAAGCCGCAAATCGCAAAAAAGTATAAGAACGTTCAGCCTCAGCTCCAAAATTAGACGTTCTTATATGAGAAGAGTGTATTCAATTATGCAAGAGGGTAATCGGTCATTGTAAAACGCAAACAATACACTTAAAAAGTCTGCCATCTGCAGTCTGCATTTTGCCCTCAGTCTGCATTCAACCCTCAGTCTGCATTCAACCCTCAGTCTGCATTCAACCCTCAGTCTGCATTCAACCCTCAGTCTGCAGTCCGCACAGTCCGTAGTAATCGTTTTCGTTACGCCGACCGCGAAGGTAATGGCTCCGTCAATCCCAAGCCCAGTCATCCCACTGTCCACTCAATGCCGTGTATGCCGTGTAAGCGCACGCCAGCTCAAGTATGTTGACATGGTAAAATGCCTTTCCAAACTCCAGCGGTTTCCCAGCAGATGTTGTTTCCCTTCCTTCCAAAACTAATAGATTTAAGTTCCACTTTTGACCTAGTAAATGTACAATCCCGATGATAATTACTGCTTAATCTACAATCTCCTTTTCAGAAGGGCAACGCCCAAAGGAATGGCACACAATAACAGGCGAAATGAGACTCTTTTTATGCAACATTGCTCAAATCACTGAACAGTGAAGATGGCAATTCGCCGCTGAGTTTTTTTAAAGCTTCCTCGTCTTGATAGGCGTCCGAATGTGAAAAGTCAAACGCCTTCGTCTTGTCAAGAGACAGAACAGAAAAACGAGTCCTACAAATGTTGCGTAGCAATCGACAAGAATTTTCCACCATTACAAGCCGTTACAAAGCAAGGAACTTGCTCTCTCGAAAGATGGAAGGGTTCTAAGGACGTAAAAAGACGAGATGAAACATACGTTCATTTTGGCGTACACCGAATATTGGATCAATATGCCACGAAGGTGATTCGCCTAAGAACGCGATTACTAAAGATAAACTCACGGCTGCCAAGATGCTCCGACGACCTGTGTAGTTACTTCGCAGACGGCTAAAACCGTGTAGAACGTATCAACACGATGATGGTCAAATGTCCTACGACGAGCTGCTTTCTATCCAACAAAACATGGATCAGTTGCGCACATTCACGGTACGAGACAAAATGATGGAACTGAGAGATTTAAATGGCCGGGGAAAAAAAATCAACCGTAGAAAGACTGGAAACATTAACATAACGTCTTACATCGCCACGTTTGAAGTTCAAAGGAAAGCAAATGGTAATAAACGCGCTTCCACGGAAAAACAGGCCCTGAAGAGACAGATGTGCGTGTTCGAGGGCGTTTTTACGAGGCTTTATACTACCATTTTTATCACTACTATCGCAACACTCACCCCAAGCGAAGAATGGCTATTTGTGAAGAAACTGAGCGCACTATTGTTGTTGACGACCTAGCTCTGACGTGTTTTAGGGAACATTTAACCCGTCAAGATGACATGAATACATGGATGCTATAAATCTTGATAGACACTTTTATGATGTTGTTTTTACATAAGAAAAAGCGTTCATTTTCAAGTTTTAAAAACAGAAAGAAAATGAACTCGCAGCTTGTTCAGAGTCTGCCATGAGAACCTTTCGCGGGTGTGATCAATTATTTTCCTGTTTATTCAGTTGTAAAAACAAAACAAAAAAACCCTCGAGTTTTCGATAATTTGGTCGTAGTTTGAGGAGGTTTAAGGTACAAAATTAAATTAAACATCATTTTGTGAAGGTTCCTATTACAGCTATTTAAATTTACTGGTTTGGATTGTAGATAACACTCACTCCAGTAAGTTCTATAAGCGTCAGTGATTACCAAAGTAGCAAACCAGACGAAGAGCCAAGGAATCATGAAACACTGCAAATGACGAGTGTTTCATTTCTTGTTAGTGGTGGCCGGCGGGGGCAATATAACCTGAACTTGTAATCCGTGCTTTGTTTTTTTGTCTGTTTTGTTTTTCCCTGGTAGGTCACTTTTTAGTAATAAATGCATAAATAGATACAACGGATATTCATTCAAAGAGAAATTGTCTAAAGTTTCTTATCTCTCATCTCTAAGTGTATTTCTCTAGCATACTTGATTAATTAACTGACATTTTAGAGAACGAAGCTTATGTTTTGTCAATCGCTTCAAGTGACTGAAGTATTATTTTAATAGTACGTGCAATAACAATAATAATATTTACATTTTTAAAGGGCGTATTTCTCAACTCCATGCGCCTAAACAGCAAATAACTAAATAAATGAAATAGAACAAACAACTAAGTAACTAAATTTTGCGATACTGGACCTAAAATTGACAGTTAAAGGCACAGTGTCCCTCCTGATTATCGAAAGTTCGCCTTTTTTAATATTGATGTCATATTGCCAAATGCTACCAATGATACAAGTAAATTGGATAAAAAGATTCTACACAGTAAAATTGAAAAGAACAAGCTCTTGGGGAAAATAGCGCAGCATCCCAAGTATGGAAGTGGATAACAGTTCATCATTTTGATTTTGTGACAGGATGGCAAGAGATCAAAATTGGCAGGCTGGTGGAAAATTTTGTTTTGGTTGGTTGGTTGGTTTGTTTGTGTTATTTTCGTTTCATCATCCTCGGCGTTTTCTTCTTTATTTTGCAAAATAATATTAGCAAACTCACAGCAGTAGTTATTAAAACACGATCATCCGGGCAAAGTCATTTCAAAAGCGTGCTCTGAGTCATATCAAACACATCACCAGTCTGTTGCCGCACAAGAAAAAAATACAATATGCCGTGCATTATATTAGGTCTCGTCCACACTACGCCGGAGATATTTGAAAATGCAGCTTTATTTCTACAGTTAGGCCTACAGTCCACACTAATCCATCACCAAAACGAAGCTTTTCAAAACGTTCTTCAAACCGGAGGAATCCGAAAACCAAGGTTTGCGTTTTAGTGTGGAAGTAAAACATTTTGAAAACGGAGCTTTTCGAAAACGATCACGACACGATCATATGATTCCCTCGACCGAGTTTTCCCCAAACGCGAAATCCAAAATGACCGGTGATTTTAAATTTCTCCGGGATAGTGTGAGTGGAAGGAAAACATTTGATTCCTTTTCAGAGCGAAAACATCGTTTTTCAAATTTCTCCGAAGTACTGTGGACGTCGCCTTAAGTAGTGACATTTCTCAGCTTATTGACAATGAAAATTAGCCAATGAGCGCGCGAGAATTTCTGCAGTTATCGTAAAAAAATGTTTGGAGTGTTGGTTTCATGTCAGAACCAAGTACTCAATGGCGCACCCAGAGGTGCTAAAAGCAGGAGGAAGGGTGGAAGTGATTTTCAGACCTTTGGCATCGAGTCCTTATGACCACAAGTTAGACCGACACGGTGTCTGTCGGTCAGGCAGACGAAAGAGTTAAGAAAATTAACTACCCACACCTTTTACTGTACGTGATGTATCATACCTTACAAGGCTATTCATCTGAGCGACGAATGGTTTTATAACACTACAATCAAAGCTATCCACGATATTTTATTAGGTTTTTTTTTTCTTCGTTTTTGAAAACCAGGAAATTTCCACCTATAGGATCACTTGGGGCTGTGTGAGATATAGAACTATCAAGACAATTAACTTTACGCACGGTCAGTCAGATCCTCCTCCCTTTTAAATCTTGGACGAGACGACAAACGGTCTGTTATTGATACCGTTGGATTACCCCCCGGATACCGCAAAATTCTAAACCCTACATTCACAGACCTTTTCAACTCTTCCATCATTGATATCAGGTCCAGCGTCTGCCAGCACTCGTTAAGAATAACCAGCAGGCGTTGAAGCTGCGGCACGTATCCGCCACCAGGGATTACCATGAGGCTCTCTGAAGTTTCTGGGACACTGACTGGCATCCAGCTCCACATAACAAATTTAATTTTGTCTGGAATTCCGGACACCAGTCTTTTTATTCGCTTTTCAACAACATCGGCAACCGCATACCTTAAGACCGTCTTGGCTACAAACACAGCAAACAATGAATAGTTTCCTTAAAAAAATGGTACAAAAAGAACATAGATCAGCGGTTTTTCTTAAACGTACCGCTGTGCTAAATGTAAAGAAAACAACATAGGGAGATTAGCGGGCAGTTTTGTAGGATCGGACGGGTTACTGTGAGCAGGTCGGGAAAAGCTGCCCAAACGCGCTTGGTACAAGCTTCCGTGAGCACGGGGAAATCGACATTTTCAAGGACATTTCATGGCATGATAAATATGTCTTCTTATTGACTACGTTAGGTGAGAAATTGGAGATGGGGAGTTAATGATTGCAAACGTACCACGCTTTTCAGATACGTGAGAAATGTTACCAAAAAGTGACGTACACGCAAGGCTAGCGCAAAATCTTGGAAAGTTTTCTTTTAAACGAAAGTTGGACATTGGTATCGTTGTTTCTGTTTTCGCCCTTCTCATAATAATCCATCCCAACCCCAGACTGTACTACTCTTGCTCGTTTATTCTCCAACACTTGCTAGGATATTACGAATTCATAACCACCAATCATTTCACAACTATACTCCAGCCCCCCTGTTCACAGAACTAAACACGATTACATTTATCTTGGAATGAAAGAAATGGAAACTCGGTAAATATATTGATGTTTAGCCAAATATAACGAAATTACGTTGGAGGCAAGGTCAGGTTCACGTTCATATAAAGTAGGAAATATTTTATTTTCATTGTCACCAACCTTGGTTGTGTATCCACCTCTCTATGACCGCTGACAAAGCTGTCTCATTGTTCACCATTTCATTCTGCGCCTCCCGTTCTATCCTTTGAACCCTTCTTTTATTCAGTGTCTCCAACCAAGATAGTCGTGATAACCGTGAGTCTAACTCGACGTAAGCCTGTTCTTCCCATTCAAATACAGTCACATCGCTCTTTGAGCTGAAACCTTTAAAAAACCTCTCAATCCCTTCTGTATGATGATTCTTTTCATAAGTAATAATCAGAACGGCAACATTACTATGAAAGGTTGTGGGACGAGGATCAGTAGTTTTCCTCAGTTTCTCTATCTCTTGTAAAGGAAGAGCGGGCCGTAGCGATCTGACAGGTTGCGGTTGCTGCATTTTCTGCGCTTTCTACAGCAATTCTACCAGGTCATATAGCTGTAAAGCCTCAAGAACGTCTTTCAATAACTTCACAGGAGTGTCAGGAAATAATTTGAAAATATTGATCGATTCGTGAAAAGGGCCTTTGATGCCAAATGATTTATAAATATGTCTCCCAGCAACTTGGTCGCCAGCTAGTCTTGCTCTCAGTTCACTGATGACATCTTCCTTAAGATCTTTCAAGCAAATTTGAAATGGATGATCTAAAAAAGGGGAAAAAATCCATTACTTCTTTTATAACGGAATATAACTTGTTTTACCACGCTGGATCATGATGAGTCGGTTTTTGCATGATAGCGAGGAACCAAACCCAAGGGAGATAAGAAATGCAAGAATCTAGATTATAATTGACGCAATCACGCGAAACTGAAATCCAATCATTTTACTGAATTGTTGATGCATGGCATATGCGGCATCCAAAGCTAAGACATGTATCCCTTTTTGTCTAAGGACCAATGAAATGAGGGCCTGAGAGGGGGCTATATAAAAAATCGATTTATTGGTGATCACGGTCGATTTAGCCTGCGTTCCAGGCATAACCTGGGAAGGAGTAGGGCTGCAAAAAACGCGCGGAAGAAGGGAAGGAGCGCATTCCTCAGTCCTCTCCTCCTCCTTCTATCCCTGCTCTCGCTCTCCCTTTCCCTCATCCCTGTTTTACGCCTGCTATGAAGGCTGGGTCGATTTGGTCCTACTGCAGGTCGATTTTGGTCTGTCTCAGCAAGTTGTCGACCAAAAACAACCTTCAAGACGAAAACAGTACACACTGAACAATATAAACAGAAAGCAAGAATGTCATTCATTTGTTCTTACTGGCACCAGTAATACAACAACGGGTGGGAAAAATTTCAGTGCCACATAAACGAGCAGTTCCCAAAGAATAGAACAAAGTTGTCCTCAAATAAGAAGAAAAAATAAGATACAATATGGTCGATTTGTTGAGCCATTTTGAGAGGGAACAATGGAACAACAGGACTATAGCTGTCAGGAGAACCCCAATTTTTGGTCTTGTCCATCAGTGAGCTATTACACGTAACAAAGAAAATCCGAATAAAGAGAATGCTTAACTAGATCCGAGGGGGCTCCCAAATAAAAAGGACAGGGGGTGCCAAGATCCTGTTTTGTGGGCGTAGCTTGAAAATATTTTCACCCTAAGAGGTAACAATTCTAAAACAACACATAATTTCTGGTCATATTTATATATTTTTTTAGCTCAATACCCTAAAAGGTACCACAAAAGCTCCTGGTGTGGACCTGAATACTCTAAGAGGTACCAAAACCATGTTTTTAACCCCTAAAAGGTATGACGAGCACCCTCGTCCTTTTTATATGGGAGTCCGCCTGCCCTGGGTAATAGATGCGATCATTACAGAGAAACATTATACTTTATCTTAACAATAAATGACAAATAAATTAAATTACGGTTAGTAAAATCTTAACTACCACTCTCTTGCTAAGGTCAACGAGCAACAACAATCTTTATTTCGTGCCCAGAAAAATTTTACAATAAAAATAAATACATGCAATGTGAAAAAATAACAATGAAAAACAGAGCACAGCCACTTAGAAATAGCTAAGGCTAATCGAGTTAAGTGGCTGGGCCAAGCGGAAAAAATATCACAATAAAGTTACAGAATATAAGAAAAAGAAAACAGGACACGATTTCATTCACACAGACACACAGACACAGACACACATACAGAGAACGAAAAAGAAAAAAATGAATGTGCACACAAAAAAATGAAAAATTAAAGTACATCAATGTACCAGTCAGTAGTTGGAGATAATCAATTCTTCCACATAAAACGACTCTCATTTTGTATGTCATAAGGAAGCTAGATTGTTTTTGAATTTTGGTGAAGTGGAATTTATTACCTTCCATTATGTCAATAAAAAAATATATTTAACTGCACTGCCACAGGCTTTTTATGGCTATGTAGACTCCAGAAACAGACTGAAATGTAAATAAAAATATAATGCATAAATCTCACACTTAAGCTCGCTTACCACTCTCTTGCTCTTGCCAAAGCAATCTCCTCTGTACATTTCCTACCACTGCAATCTCCCTTCTTAGTTTTTCGATTTCTCCCTCTAGAAACTGCCTTTCCAAATTCCATTTGTTTTCTGCATGTTTCAGTTTCATCAAAGTCATGTCATCCTCATTTGGCTTGAAGCAAAGAAAAGAGTCTGAGTTCCTGTGATGTCTTCCTTCCAGTCTTTCCTCTTCTTTTACATCAGACTCTGAAAGGAGTTAAATCAAAATTTATCAAATAGATTCTTCCTAGTTTACCTGACCAGACTCTCGCAGTTGATCGACCTTACCAACACAGCGAAATCTTTCACCCAAGAGCAATAAATATTTGTTGCAGACCCAATTACATGTTTCCATCAACAACACTCGTGGGTAATGAATTGTACTAAATTAGTCACTATTCTGTTAAGTCCACTCAGTCATTTGTATGTAAATTGAGGGGGCAAAATGTCCCCTCCTATCCCCTTGTCCCACCCATCTCTCCCCTTTCATCAAATCCCTTATGTGTATAATATTGACAAGCCTACATATTAATATTATACACATTTCTTTATTTGAGAATACAAATTTCCTTTAGGCATATCATTCATATTCCCACTGAGCTAAGCTTAGTTTTGTCTGAATATTTCTACGTAGCTGCAGATAATGAAGACAAAAAGTTAAATAAATATGTTTTAACACTTTACCTTCTTTTTGTAGAAGCATTCGATCAAGGTAGGCTGCCTTATACTCCTGTTCATCAATATACACGGTCACCTCGACGTCCTCCCCACTTGCCAGCTGTTTGATTTCATCAGTGACTAGGAATTCTTGAAGGCGATTCTGCAATGTTCCACTTTTGTACATGTCCCATAATTCCTTCAGAGCCGATGGTGTCTCTGCTTGCACCATGAAGCAGAGAGAGCCCTCACTGATCTCAACCAGTTTGTAATATGAAACCAAAACAACTTTGTTGAAGGCCTCCATGAATTCATCAAGACTAGAGCAGCTACGTAAAGCCATACCACTGGTAACGACCAAGAGACCTCCAGCGATCGTTCGTAAATTACAAACCAACTTAATTGCTGTTGAAACAATATTGACACAGCAGGTAAGTTATAAGAAATATAAGTTGAAAATATAATAAATAACTCAGTCTGCAGTAGTAATATAATTTTGAGCACTGTAAATAAACCACGATTTGCCTTCTCAGTGCTATTCCTTGTTAGGGACTACATGTACATGTATAATTGCTATAAGTACAATAGCAAGGGGTTGGAAAACTGCCAAAGAGGGGGAAGCAAATCAAAGACAGGATAACAGGGGTACTCAAAGTTAAAAGTCCTCTGACTCCATTTGACCAAGAGAGCTTCAGTTTAACCAAGTACCCAAACCAGTTTGAATTTCCAGTGGCAAATACAGCAGAATATTCTGGTATTTTCGGAAAAGAGGACAGCAGATCATGCAAATGAGCATACAGCCTATTTTTGAGGTAGAGAAGAACAAACTTCCTGGTCAATTGACTACAGTTGAGGTATCTCGTGAATCCATGGCTCGATTAACTAGACACTTCTAAGGGGAGTTCCTTCTAGGAACCTAAAAAACTAATGCAGGTTAATCTTTTCCTTCTGCTGTCTTATAAGAGTATACTACAAAAATCACCAGACCATGGAAATTGGGCTTGAATATTAGTACAGAAAAGTGACCACTACCACTTCTTTTGGCTACTCGCCCACATTCCTTTGTGTTGTTGTGAATTGACTGCAAGCATTTAGTTCAATGAAAAGGTGGTGGAAGGGAAAGAAGAAAATAAATGGGTTAAAATTATTTTTCTTTACTTTTAACACATTTACCCACTTCTTTCCCTTTCCCCATATTTAGTTTGAGAGCTTTGCTTACTGAGTCAACTCAGAACAACACGAAAATATGAGGCTGCAGGGTCAGCAAAAGAAAGTAGGAGTGGTCTCTGTACAAAAATTTGAACCCATTCCATGGTTTGGTGATTTTTGTAGTAGGTAATCACATGAATAAGAGTGTATTTCAGGATTTACTTTAAAAATTCTCTCAAAATTACACAATTTGAAAGAAATTTCAGATCTCAGAAGTAGGGTAAATCCGTACTTTCTCAAGCATTCATGCAATTCCTTATTTATCATAAAAGAGTGCAAGTTAAAAATTAACAATAAATTTGTCTTCTTTCAGCCAATTAAAGTAACTTTGAGTATGTCATGAGTGTGACATAATACAGGGCTTTACAGAGCATCTAAACTGCAGGGGACCCCAACATCAAGTTCACAAAGAAGCCTGCATCTGATGGCAATCTTGCTTTCTTAGACATGTTCACTTATCAAGGATGAAGGATCCACTAAAGTTACCATATATTTACCACAAACTTTAGTACTCACACAGATCAGTATCTCAATAATTTGACTCCATGCAACCTGGTTATCTGGGTCACAAAAGGTCGGTACTTAAGAACACGTTTCCATTGTTACCGTGAGTAAGACTGTTATCTCCAAAGAGGAAGACAGAACACATGAGAATGAACATCTTAAAGGCATCTTGTGAGACAACAACTACAAATTGTGGATGCACAAAATTCCGGAGAAACAGAGCTGAGGGAGAGCCAGAGAGCAGTGAGTACAGGTCAACAGCAATGCACCACGAGTGTCCCAGTCTCACAGCACTATGTTCAAGGTGTATCCGAGAAAATCTCTCAAGCCTTTTAAAAATTTGCAAGCATGGTAAACACCTTCCATGTACCTTTCAACACCCTCAGATCACAGTCTGTGCATGCTGAAGGTCCCAAAACTGATTAAAAAAAAGTGTGGCATAATTCATCTACAAATTAGAGTGTGCTGATTGTGAAAAGATCTATATTACAGAAGCCACTTCGCCCTTTTAAATGTCCAGTTAAAGGAACATTCTAACACTAACAGATTGACACTTTCGGCCATTGGAGAACACCTTAGGGATACAGACCACATTAGTTGGAAGAGAGTAAGGTGGCTGACATAAATCTAGCTAGAGAAGAAAACAACTTCAGAAGGAGAATTCAAGAGGCCTTGGAAATTCTATGCCAGTTCCCAATACTCAATCAAGACCGTGGATTTGAACTTCTGGCCCTATATGGTGATGTTTTGGCTCATGACTTGGTTCACCCAAGCTCATGTGACAAAAAGATTCCTGCCACATTTATTTGAGAAAGCTTTTGATCTGTAAAACATTGGCTCTGCTTCGGTATCTTGCTTCTTGTGACGTAACTTTAATTTTAGCCTTCCGTCTTCTTTCAGGCTTGTCAATTGATTTTGATTTTAAACTAAATCCCAAGTATCACAATACTTAGTAACTTTACCCTTTCCAGATCTTCAGATATGAGACGATCAAAAGTTTCTGACACTATACAATGCAAGAACTTAACTGATGTAATTACCTCAAACATTGTTGAAATTGTAATGACAGCTCTCCTTTAATACTCTTGCTTGAAGCATACTGATTACTGGTTGATTTATATCTTTTTTAGTAAAAACTTAACAGGTTTAATGTCATGTTTAAGTTTACAACCTTATTGTAAATAACTTGGATTTGATTGATTTCATTCACCTTGATTGGTTTTGCAATTAAAGTGATCTAGAAATGGAATATGTTGTATGACTTTGTTGAAAGTGAAGGTAGGTAATCGTGGCTCGCAACAGCTCCAAGCTTTTTCCAACAGTAATATGCTTTGACGGATCAGTATCGCTATACTTTATCCAGTGATGTTAAAATACTGGTATCACAAATTATTGTTAAACAATAATTTGTCATCTTCATGGCATGGTAGGTTATCATATATAGTCTTGATGATCGAGGTCCAGTTAAAAACACCCTTAATTTAACTTGTGCTTATCACTCGAAAGCGGCTCAGTGAAACCTATCATATCAGTTTGTGATAAGCAAGTGGTTAGCATCGATAGAAATTTTCACAAAATTTAGGGAAAGTTCTGTGCCATTTCAAATTTTCGAAGATTTAAGGTGGTTCTGAATCTTCCCTACAGAATTGCTTTACACTTTACAAAAAGTTGTATTCTTAAAGTGCCACTGAAACGAAATTTTCGTACTCTCTTTTATTATCCCAATCTATAGTTTCAAACATGCTTAAAGTAATGGTTAACTTTATTTCTGTCAAATCCTCACGGAAAGTGCTTTTTTTAGCCGTTGAAATCGACTTTTTAGAGCAAAACTGTGTCCGGGTTCTGGAACCGAGTTTAAGGACCTTGTGACGTCACTGGTTGTATTCACGCAAGAAGCGCTATAGATTCTCTCTTGTTTTCACTTGATTTATTCAAGTTTATTCTTCATATTGTCGATACCTACT
>Ga0126339_10000915_pt1 | contig 18474 bp, 3 predicted proteins | sample OrbTmetagenome_2_FD_92532 | JGI IMG/M metagenome (GOLD analysis project Ga0126339, IMG submission 92532) | Coral microbial communities from Petempiche,Puerto Morelos, Mexico - Orbicella T R C metagenome | ecosystem: Host-associated > Invertebrates > Cnidaria > Coral | place: Petempiche,Puerto...
AAGTATGGAAAAATATTTACTGGGGGAATGTGCATGGTTAAATTTTCTTCGTAGCTATTTAGGGGGTTTATGATGACTTAAAGTTGCAGTTCCAAAAAAAATGTGTTCAAACGTTTGAAAAAGAAGAAACGAAAAAAAAAAAAAAAAAACACACACACACACAACAAAAACGAACAAATTGACCGAGGCAAGTGCTCGATTTGCCTGCTACTAGCTACGGCCCTGGTTGCTGAAAAGATTAGCCAAGACAACATCTCCGTACTGACTGGTCAACCAATCAAAACGCACAGTTTAAGTTATTAAAATTACTCTTTTAGTATGTATTCCACGCTATCGATTAAGAATCAAATCAAGGCAAATAGTTAGTTTTGAAAGTGTTTTCTGTTCAATGATTGTTTGTGTAATAATTCCTTGTTTGTTTTTAGCCGTGTGTTTGGACGGTACATTCCATAAATATGTGTTCACTCCTGATGGAAACTGCAACCGAGAGGCTTATGATGTGTTCCTTGAGTTAGGAGATGACAACGAATTCTGAAAATAAATCCACAGGACCCCAAGAAGACGCCAAGGAGCAGTCAATGACATCAAATGACACTTGCGGTCACGTTTAGAATTGAAAATGGAACGTGGTACACGTGGTGTAGACTGAAACTCTCACGTGATCATTCTGGTACACTGGTTAGTCTCGTTCCCAGGTCTCTGAAGAGATTTTTACACGATGCCACTTTGTGATGCCTGGAACTAACAGTTGCGACAAAATGGAAGGACTAAATTGAAATTTTAATGACGTACATAGAGGATAGTAAAGCTTCACAGTGTATAGATAACTTTGAATGAATTTGTGTAAATAGTTGATTTTAAAATGTGAAGTCAAGAGCTTTTTATTTATAAATCTTTTTGGAAAGCAATGAACTGTTTTGAAAGCACCATGGGTTTTTACCAGTGACTAAGGTAATTGTGCCGAAACGTGTTTTCTCCTTGTTCTGCTCTGTCGTCACGCAGGGGAAGTGACGGCGTGACGAGTTTAAAGAACGGTCAAGAACGTACAGCTTAGCCTTAGGAAAGTGTTGCAAAGTTTTCTGATTAGTCGATTCTAGTGGGAAACTCCAATTTTTAAGGAAGATTTGCAAATTTTCCCCCAATATGGTAGATAGCCAACGAGGCACGTAGCTCCGAGTTGGTTATAATCATGTCACATCCAACAAGCCCGAGTGGAATAACTGTTTTATTTAAAAAGCCCCCGAAATATATAAAAGTAAACTAAAATACAAACACCCCCAAAAAATGACCCGTACGCTTATCATATTTGTAGAGCATTGTATAATAGTTCATATACCATGGTGACTAAGCCAGTGAAAACTCTTGAATTGCATTATCCAATGATCCAGTTTTTAAAAATATCGTATGGTCGATATCTCTCTGTTTGCCGCCCGCGTTAACTTATCAATCAGACAACACCTGTCATTCTGTTAACTCGACAAAACACCTGTTCTACCTTCAGATCGTTTTGAATTTAAAAACGTTACAGACGATAGCTTCAACTTCACACTTGACGGCAAATCAACATTGGTTTTGACGCTTTTCAGACAGCTCTCATTCTGGATCAAGACATTCTAAAAAACAATGGCAAGTCTGGTGCTCTGAAATTTTTTCACTGGTAACTTGTGTACAAGGTTAAACGAAGCGATTGTTAAGGCCTCAAGCAAACAAGTTGTCAAGTACAGTACAATATACTGGAGGAAATAGCTTCAAGTTTAAATCAGTGGAGATCTTTTCGCCTTCAAAAGTAGAGGCTTTTACATCAAACGAGAAGAGAGCTTTAATTGATAGAACAGTAACAATCGAGAGCTAATATCTATATATTAGTTTCATTTCAAAGGAAGAAAGTCATGACAGCGCCAATGATATTTTATTTTTTAAGTAAACAAAACGAAAGAAGCTGGGAAATATGTTAAACACACAAATCACTTCGTATCTAGGAGCTGGACGACAAGGAGCAAGTTCCGAGAGAGCTAAAGAGACAAAGGAAGAATCATTCCTGGGAAAATCAGGAAAAATTGCAAAGTTTTCTCACAGTAATCGATGTACGCAATCTCGTGTTTGGATTGAATTTAAGAAGGCTGGTGTATTTTGTAGTTCCACAGATAGTTCTTGCCCGGAAATATGGAGTCCTTCGGACGAAGAAAAGCGAGAGAAAAGCGACATTTCCGCTAATCCTCACAGCGAAGAAGCGCGAGGACACTTTAAGTCGAAATTTAACAATCGCACGCCGTTATCTTTGCACCCTCCCGTTCCTATGGTAACAGATAACTCGGGTTTATTTCCTAACACTGAGGATGTGAACCCTGAGGAAACAAAGCGAATTGTGAGAAATTTAGAAAAAATTCGCGTCGAAAGAAACAAGACAGGCATAGAAAAATATGTTTTTCAACGAGACGGTAATGAAACCAAGGGCGAGAAAACTATTAAATTGGCACGCGAGAAAAACACGCTTCCAGAAGTCATTATCAAGCATCGGTTACATGAAAGGGAAAAGCAGCATTTTCTGCCAAGACTGAATGACAAAGTTTGGTCCGCTCCGCCGTCTTCGATGGATAGACCAATCGTTTTTGATAAAACAATTCCATTAGGTAATCAAGATTCGAGGGACCCATTTACAACCAAAAGAAGCGTACTTGCGTGGAGCGCATGCGTAGTTCCCGCTACGCTAGTTGATTTTCCAGCTCGCAAGAGATCGCCTTTGATGACGTCATTGAAGAGGCCTCGAAAACGAGTCCAAAACAACATGGCGAACTCATTAAGAGGTACTGGTAAGCCGGCTGCCTACACAGAGCAGAGAGCTCAAGTATTGCCCCAGACATCAGCAAGGAAGTCGTTATCTAGACTCCTTTATCCATCACATCATGGCTACTGAAGGAAAAGTTTGGGAAAAAACAGAACTCAGTACGAATAGAAATATAAACTGAGAATTTCTTAGAGACAAGAATACAAAGAAAATGAGAAAAATGTGCTAAAAACTATTAAAAAATTGTAATGCAATAAATTATTGGCACGCAGAGTCACGTTAAAAGTTCACACGGTATCATAACACATCCGTACCAAACTTTTTACGTTACTCTTTGGTTGCAAATATTTTATTATATTATATTTTTTAGCATTTTTAGCATCATTTTTTTATTTGTATTTTATATTCGTATACCATTTTTTCTCTCAGTTGACTGGATAGTGAAGTTAAACAAACGTTGAAGCATCGTCATGGTCATATGGTCATTATGGTTTAAAGTTTCCGACATTTTATTACAATGTTTTCTTGCTAAATTATCAAGTCTACGAAAAACAAGCTCTAACTTTTACTAGTTGAACTCGAGTATCTATCGCTACTGAAGGTGAAGTAGCCTTGATTGAAACAACAAATTTGGTAGTTTTGCCCACTGTGCTCCTCAAAGAACTTATACGTTGGAACCGGTACCCAAATGTGTGGCCAGTTTGGTAATAGTTTGCGACTGTGATGGGAGTAAAGGCCAAGAATTTTTTAATCAAAAGGATTTGGCAGCTTGACTGCCGCTTTCGAGTAAAAAATTAATAGTTGTTTGCCCCGTTCTCATTCAACTATACTATAAATCGTGGTAAGCTCTCCTTTTCCGTGAATTAAAAGACGTTGAGAAAGCAAAGTAAATGCTGTGGTCTCTTAAAATGCTTTCTCAAGGAACATGAATGGGACCTGGATCACAAGTTATTATCAGTGGCTGGTCCATGGGAACCTCAAAGCGGGGTCGAGGAGAGGGGCTCAGAGAGTCTTGGTCCCGCCATTTGTGCGGAAAAAGGGCCCGCAAAGTCGAACAATTCTCACGGTCAGCTACCTACTCTGTCGACCAGGCCCCTTCGTCGTTTACTCCGGGCCCCTATCTTACCCAATAAACCTGGATCAACCTCGCCAGTGATGGATTGCACGATCCAGTGGGGATTCAGAGAAAAACACAATTTGTTCAATCCATCAAAGTCTGTAAACATCGGTAAACAATAATAGAACTACCCTGTGTAAACAAAAAAAAGGTCTCAACAAAATAGAAAGGTGTTAACAACATATCTCCAGCTAATAATAGTGTCTTGCTTTTTAACCTGATGTCTACATTACAATGTGATGAAAAGGACATACCAGGTTTGATAGCGAAAAACAAAATAAATTTCCGCTCAGTCTGTTGATCTGATCACTGTTTGAAGAAGCAAAATCTACGGGATTAAATTTCTTCAATTTGTTATAAATCACCAGGGAAGTCGCTAACACTAAGTGCGGAAGCCTGAATTACAGTCGTAAATCGTTATTAGCATGAAAAAGAACAGTCTTTGAGCTTACAAGAATACAAACACAGCTTGGAAGCAATGATGTGAATGTATTGTGATGCACTGTGTTTGCGCGAATCAGCTCAACTTGAACTACTACTAACCACAAAGGTGGTACTTTTCGTAGACGGAAATGACCTTTTTGAGCTGACCGAAAAATTTTGAAAGCACCAGAACGAAGGTTGTTCAATTAATCAAAAAAGTTAGTAATTGGTATGCCTCACACGACATAAATTGCCGTATTTATTCAAAATATAGAAATGCATTTTATGGAAAACAATTAACACGCGTATGCGACACTCACAACAAGAAATAGATTAAAAGGACAATGTACTCGAGACATTTCCATCAAGCCATTTGCACACATTTATTTACAAATTTTCATGCAAATTTGTGTTTTCGAGAAATATGTTTTCTTGGGAAAGCTTTTAGGTGTATACACTGGGAATTCAGGGGTGACAAATTTCCGGTCCGGCTAAACATTGTCCTGACTGGTAAATATATTGAACATTGACTGTGATTATAATGTCAAAGAATTGTAATTTAGTATAAATGAACGGGTTGAACTGCCGCCCCTTGCAGTTTCGAGGAAAGGCATTTGAATTTTATTTATGCTAGAAGTTCCTGTGAAACCTTGAACAAAAGATAATTTCTGTTTTGGTATCTTGATCATTTATTCTATTTCCGATGCAGGTTTTTAATCTAGGTATTGCCGCCGCTACTTTAATGAAGATGGCAACCAAATAAATCCATACTTGTCGATGGAAGATTAAATGTTTTTCTTCCTCAACCAATCACAGCTCGATCTGTCTTAAACTTGCAAATGAGGCACTCGAGACCTCCAGATCTGCAATAATGGCTTGAAATGTAGTTATCAGGCTCAGATAAGCATCGCACCTTCTCTTGCAGCTTAGAGGCATTTCGATTGAAGGTCAAAACTTTCAAAATCGACAGGGCAGAATTTTGCGATTTCGTGTGGCAATTTTGGACCCATTTTGCGCTGACGGTCAAAGCGGTGAACGAAATACACTCGGCTATAATTGAAGAAAGGCGTTTGCAATGGACAAGCCTCCGGGATTTTATCACACAGTAAGTAGATCATTTGCCTGTATTTGCTAGCTGAAACTACAGAGGTAGGTTCTTACCAATTGGTAAGATCTTTTGGGCAGCTATGTGTTTGGCTGAAAGGTGCGGCACTTTGCATGAGAAAATTTTGTGCGTGTGCTAAGTTGGAAGCTGGCCTATTGCTTTTGAAATTAAAGTTACTTGTCCGCCTTTAATTTGTAATGACCTGTTAGGGATTAAATCCTACTTATATTGCTTAAAAGCTCGACAAGGATTTACTTTCCATATTCTACCCCACACAAGCTGGGTAACACTCCCGTGCTCGACAAAAATTCACTGGATCAATTTTTCAGCCGGAGTTTCACCAGACTTAACAATTAATCTTTTGTCTCGAGAAAGCTTTTTCTTGTAGATTCTACAATGGTAGTGACAAAATTATTTCAAGGATTTCGCTAGAGCCGGATTAACGTGCAAGTCTGCAAATAAAACCCAACTGCCGAAAGCAATCGTCCGTATGTGTTTGCGACAGCACGGCGTTTATGAATAAAGATTTTAACCCGAATGCCAACTTCCTAATATGCCGCGTTAATGTTAGTTTCTAAAAGGAAGTCGATGCCATTTTCTTGAATATCTAGTTCTATTAGAGCAATGCTACGTACTTAAACTTTGAAATCTTCCGGTAGGGTATCCTTTTGTTGACAAAGCCCGAGGTTCGTTATAGTGCCACGAAAGGAGCAATGGTTTCACGGGCTTTTCTGTGAAACATGTTTTGTAAGCATGGTAGAAAAACAGTTGCTGCTTATTTCGTTACGGGTCTATTTTATATTTCGCAGTTTGTCATGTCGTGAATTTATTTCACTTGAAGTTTATGTTTTTCCAGAAAAATCGTGTCGTATCCAGGAGAATTTGTATGAGTAATTACAGAAATATATGCCATTTGCCGTATTTACCTCGCAAGTAAAGCTTCTGCCTTGAAATCTGAATTGCAAATTTAGGTCAATATTTTGAGTTTCTTTCAAATTTCAATCAATTGGTTGTCCTGGGAAACTGAAATTATCGCTCAGAATTACTTTAAAGCAGAATATAAAAAAAGTATCCAAACAAGCAAAGATTTGAAAGTGATAGATAGAATATGATACTTGAAAAAATAACAGTGAAATTCGCGAGTGGGTTCTTTTTTGTGGAGTGCTGTTCGCCTGAACTTGAGTAAAGAGTTTTTATACTAAAGATAAAGCTTGTGTCACGAGTGTTATGGTCTTTCGCGGGATTAAGCTCTCCCTTGAACAAATCTTTTTTTCTTTTCAGTTCTATTTTGTTGTCTGCATGACCCCGCTTCTTTATTGAAGCCGAGCTTTCCTTTTTCATGGATAACAAATCGTTATCGTTCACATAAACACTTGACTTTGTTCTGAAAATAACTAAGTGGAAACAGGTGTAGATGGAGGGCAACCGTACATAAGCACATTTCAGGATGAAAATAAAGATAAAAACAAGGGTAATAGCTGCCTTGGGCAAATACAATTTTGAAATAGTATTTTCAAGGTTTGGATTTGCGAACCCAACGAACGTTTTAATGGTTTCGTCAACATTGAATGTAGATCTATTTTTTAAGTTGTTCTTTTAACCAGATATTATGGTTTCCTAATTAACGGCAAAAACCTCTTTATCCATTCAAACAATTTCTTTTTCACATTAAAAGAGCTCAACATGGTTTCGTCAACATTGAATGTAGATCTATTTTTTTTAAGTTGTTCTTTTAACCAGATATTATGGTTTCCTAATTAACAGCAAAAACCTCTTTACCCATTCAAGCAATTTCTTTTACACATTAAAAGAGCTCAAAAGACTGAGAATCAAGATTTGTTTTTAAAACACGCCAAGAATCCGCTGAATGGTTCGCTCCCGGCTGCTGTCGTTCCAGTGAACCACTTTCGTTCTGAAACAAGGGCGTTTCCAAATGAAGCTGGGAGGGTTTCTCATTCTGTATTTAGCACGAAAATCGGTCGCTGTAGTCCAACAGGTCATTTTAGATGGGGGCAAAATCAAAGTCCTATCAATCCGGTGATAGAAAAATTAGGTCATTTGGATGTTCAAATCAATAATCGAAAACATTTGTTCAGACTCAGTTTTTGAATGTTGTAAGGACGTTTTGAAGCTAAGGAAGACTTCAAAAATCTAGGTCGCTATTGACAAGTTGTAATGAAAAGCCGTTTTCTTGAGTTTGTAGTGCTTAAGTCTGCGCTTATTTTTAAAGGGATTGAGATTGATTTTTGTATCTGTGCAACCTTTTAAGACATGCTAATGTAGGTTGAGCATATAAAAGACCATAAAAGTGTGCTTTTTCCAGTTGTTTCTGTTGTCCACATTCTGTAAATATACTATTCGGCCATGCATAGGGCATTACAAGAGAAAAATGTATGGCGGATTGAGCAGGAAAGATTTAGGAGGCCCTAGAAAGGAACTAGCCTGCAGTTTTCTGAAAAACAAGGGAAAGGATACTCATGTTTCAAACCCAGAGGCTCAAACCAAAGCAACAAGGGCAATGTTGAGGGAAATTATAATGCCTCATCGATCCTGCTGACTGAAATCAGCTTCATGTTAAATATCACCGATATCATATTACTATTATATTCCCGATATGTCCGTCTGAATTCATCATTTTCATTTAACGTATTTAGACTCTTGTCTGAGCACTTGGAAGTAGTTGCTTAGAAACAAAATGACTCCAATAGGATTTCCCTTCTGTTCTGTCAAAACTAGCTAATTGTCGTAGCTCATTAAAAATCCTCCCGAGAGAAATTCAAATCCCTTAGGCAGCGTCTACACTACGTCGGAGAAACTTCAAAACGCAGCTTTATTTCGACACACTAATCCGACACGAAACCGGAACTTTTCGAAAACGCTCTTCAAACCGGAGGAATTTGAAAACGACGGGTTTTCGTTTTCGTGTGGACGGAAAACACTTGACAACGGAGCTTTCTGAGAACGATGGCGTCACGGTAATAAACTGACCGAGTTTTCCTCAAACACAAATCCGAAATGACCAGAAATTGTTGCGTTTTCAGAGTGAAACATCCGTTTTCAATCCGGCGTGGCGTGGACAGGGCCTCAGATTCTCGTTTCTCTCTTTGTTCATGCAAGAAATCTCATTAAAACCAGCCAATAAATAAGTGGGGTCTTCTTAAACTTCTTATAATTTGATAATATGAGTTACCTCTAGTCGAAACAACACCTGAATCTGAGTTTCGTGTGAGTATAGCTGTGTAGTTTTCGTTGTACCAGTGTAGAGGACAGTGTGTTAAGATGTCTGTAACCTTGTCACTCTGTATCACTCTGCGCAGAAGCTTTATATTTCAAATAAATTCCCTTTGTTTTGTAGTGGCCGTGAAATTATCTTTGGTCTTAGCGGTAGTGGTCGGGGTAGCCTCGGCCCTAGCCGCTGCGTTATTAGCCGTGTTGTGCAAGTGCTGCTGGGTATGGTGGCGATACCGCAGAACACATCGCAGACGCAGCCCTTCTCAAGAGACTTACGTCATAAACCAAAAGAGCCATTGGCCAGCAGGAGGGTTTACCTATCAAAGTTACGAGAACGGTTCTGTAGCTGATTATGACAGCATCTCAAGCGGAGAAGAGCCCTACATTGTTGAAACACCCGGTGACTTTGGAAAACTTCAGTTCTGGCTTGATTTCAACAAAGAGGAAGATGTGTTAATCATAGGACTGGTGCAAGCCAAGGGAATTATTTGCAGAACGAACGTCCAAACAGCTTACGTTTATCCTGTCATTCAGCTCCGCAAAGGCGACAAAAAATTGGACGAGAGGGAAATTGAAAAACAGAAAATGACGTTCGAGCCGCAGTGGAACGAAGAAGTGTTGTTTTCGTTGGACGGGAACTCAACCGATACACTCTCGTTTTGCATACAATTGATTGAACTGGACGCGTTTTCAAACTCGCATGTGATTGGTGAAGTGGAGTTATCCCTGAACGAGGCAGACTTTGGGACGCCGCAGCCCGTGTGGTATGATATCGCGGGCGAACCGAAGGTAATAAACATCACTTAGAAAATTCTCGATCTGCAGCATTTCCTACACCATTGAAAGTTGAACTTGGCTGGGAAATAAAATTCCTTCTTAAAATCGTTGAGCGCCAAGGGTCACGCAAAAAGTTTGGAACGAACTGAGTCTTTCTGTGCTTTTAGAATATCAAAACCTAATTTAAAAAATATCGAACTTTGATCTGCGTTTGACGTTTCGACGTTTACTTCACGTCATCATCAACTCAACTGAATAAATAAAAATGGGCACGATTACGTTACACGAATATAAAATAAATATCCACTAAGAATCCTCAAGAGACACGAATACAAAGAAAACAACGCTAAGAAATGTTTAAAATTCTACAATAAAATATTTGCACGCAGAGGGTCACGTACAACAATCTTTAAATCAGCTTTAAATGAATTTTGATAATATTTAAAGCATCATTGTCTGTAAGCTAAAGGACGGTTATAGACAGTGTTGATCTTTATTTTGCTGCTCTCGGAGGCCTGGAAATCTTTAAGATAATTGCATTAACTTTCAACGACTCGTTACTGAAACAAAGAAAGTGTGCATGCTATGCTCAGCTCTCTTTCAAAAATCTTATCATGTCTTTCATGTCATCTTTTCAAATCTACTACTGAAGAATTACTACGAAAACACGGCCTGCGTTTCCGTTTTAAAATGGCGATCAAAACAATGGACTTTTATGCTATGAATGACTTATCAGCTTCCTTTCATTATCTTTCACTGCAGAAGCCACCTCACGAGTACGTTGGTGAGCTGCTTGTCTCGTTAAACTACTTCCCTACCACTCAGCGTCTGACGATTGTCATCTTAAAGGCACGAAACCTGAAAATAGAGTCTACATCAGGGCTATGGGGTAAGTGCCATACTATATGACGTCATGATAACCCTATGTTTAACATCAACTGGCTTTTGTTTATGGCGCTTGACTAGCTTTTAAGCGAGAACTGAAGCCTGTAGAAAAGTGATATTACCATAATTGTTAACTCCATTAGAGCGGTTTTCAACTGAGTGTCGTAAAACCAAAACCAAAATAATCACTCTAGCCAATCACAAAGGACATATACAATAGAATGAGCCAATCAAAACTCGAAGTAATTACAGGCAGCTGACGCAAAGCGCGGCAAAACGAGTGCGAGCGAGTAACGATTGGTTTTGGTTTCACTTCTGATTGGATGAAAAATTGGCGCGAGGTTTTTTAAGCCAATAGCGTAGCGTAGCTGATGCAAAACCAGTTACTTTTCGACACTCAAGTGAAAACCGCTCTAGCAGTAAGACCGATTGGATAAGCAGGCGAATTTAATTTGGAACACTGCATGATCGAATCTTTTTTTTTTATCGCAGGCCCCGCTGTCAAAGTGTTCCTCATGTTGAACAAAACCAGGTTGGGTCGAAAGCGAACTGCCATGCAGAAAAAGACATTAAATCCCGTTTACAACGAAGCTTTCACATTCAAAGTTACATCAGACACCTTACAGAGAGTTACCTTCAAGATCCTTGTTGTCAATAAACACTCACACGGCGCCGATCAAAATATCGGTCATGCGTTACTCGGTCAGCAGGTGACCGGAAGTGGATTTTCACATTGGAATCACATGTTAGCCTCGTTGAGGAAACCCATTGCCATGTGGCACCCCATAATTCCTGGCGCGTAAAACCGTGCTGGGCACGTGACTTGCGAGCCTACCTGTATTAACGGTACTTTGTATAAAGGAAACTTTGCTATTTATTTCAATTGTTTGGATAGAGAATGAATCGGGAAAAGAAAAGAATATAAATTGTAAATATTACTAAGGATGGTTAAATGTAAAACATAAGAGTAACGTTTCTTTTTAAAATGTGGGTGTTTGACAGTGCAGGGCATTGTTAATTAACGTTGCGACGTTTGAACTTTTGAACTTTTGAAACTGGGTTCATATTTGTGAGTGACATGATCACTTCGTTCCTTATTTAAGACAAAAACTTATTTTTCTCACATTAAAACTAACCAAAACTCGTTCACGACCTACTAAGTTATTTCAAATTTATGAACTGAACAAGTTATTATTTACATAGAAAATGGTTTATTTTTAAACGGGGAGACACTCTTACTAAATTTACCCACTTGCCCCGTTTAGAGTTTATGTTAACCATGTTTTTGGTTACATGGTCATTCCCGGCAAAAATTTGCAGTAAATACCAAATTTAGGGTGTGCTCGTGACTGAAATAGAAAAGCTGGGGGAGAGGGGAAGGAATGGGAAAAATGGGTTATTGAAAAATTAAACAGGGCGTACAATTTTAACTGCAAGTTGCGTCAAAAATGTTGAGTTTGGGTATAGATAGTTTTTGAAAGAATTGAAGGGTTTTGTTTGTATCAAAGGCCATGGCAACAAATAGGGCTTTATGCAAAAGCAGGCCAGTGGCTGGTCCAATACCTGATCTCTCAATTCCCACCCTAGAAGGGTCTGCTTGTCAGGAGTGGGGTAGGGGAGGCGTTGGTCAGACAGTGGACGGGTCAGTGCTATGAACGAGATTGTAAATTCTGTATGACAGAGTAATATTTATTGAAAGGTCGTGCATCAAGCCCATTATAGGAACTCAATGCAGAGACTGTGAAAGGCAATAAAAGGGTTTGTTCACCTGCGCTGGCGTCCATTGTTGTTAAGCTACTCTGTAACTTTGAAAGAGAATTCTTAATTTCCTTGTTTTTTTTCTGTCGACCTGTAATGGCTGGCTGGACAAATAATTCTAATAGGACTGAGTGGAGTCCAATTCGTATAGGTAATTTGGAGCAACTTTGGAATACCCGAACACTTATCATCGTTATGCATCGACTTTTTCCCCGCCCGTATACGTCGGAGTCGCCAACTGGATGCTTCGTGATCTTCTGAGAAAATGGACCGTACGAACTTAAGCTTAAACATTTTCCGCAGTGTGTGTGGAATTTATTCTTCTGTTAATGTCTAGTTTCAGGTTACTGAGATTCAACTGATCCTTAGAAACAAGCAAAAATACCTTGGAAGATATTCATGGGAGGTGATCACGCCAAGACGCCCACCAAACTGTAATCGTCTGTTTTCCAAGAGATCTGGGTGGCCTGTGGGGGATGGAGTGCGGGAGTGTTCACGTTCTACAAGGGTGAAGTGGGACTTATCAACATAATATCGACTTGCATAGAGTGAGAGGGGTGGTTATATTGGATCTCCAGTAATTCAATAAAACCCGATAGTAGCATTGTTTCCGCCCCATCACGATGAAGAGAACCGTCGTGGAATCGGCTCTTTTTTTCTTCAGTCAGACACTAATTGAAATGCGTCCTGTAAATAATGAAATAAACCAGATTCTTCGCAACCGATATTGTTGGGTATGTTGGAGTTGAACTGTTTGTTACTCGTTTTCCGAGCTAGCACCGATGATTACACAAAACACAAGTGACACTACATCAGATTTCAGATTTTAGTTTGACTTTATCAGAGCAAATCCTGTTTACACTGACAAAAGACAGACACTCTAAACGCCAGCGCGGTTTAAAAGCTATATTTACACAGAAATAAAAACTCTCTTTAACAAGAATGGCGGTAACGTGGCCCATAACCTCAGTCTCCAGTCCGAGGATTAATAGCAATTCTTTTGTTTTTCTGTCGTTTCAAGCGTTGAAAAAAAATAACGGATTCTTACTTTAATTTTAAACAACATATAGTACTGTTTAAAGGTAAGAATCCATCTGCATGATTCAAGACTATCCAGGTTCAGTCAATCTCGGCAAATATTTACATCGCCTTAAGCTCGGCAAAAATTCGAATTTTCTGCTAGCAGTTACCATAAAATTTCAATGACAGGAACCTCAAAAATACTCCCCTCCCCCGAAAATAATTTACCAAGATTTTTTGGGGCAAATCCCTATAATAAATAAAAATATATATAAATTCATCCACTGTTCTTTGGATGAAAGGTAAGAGAATTAATCTCCAATAAAGGCCTCATTCCCAAGGTAATCCCTATGAAGTTATTTTTAGACCACTTCGGATTTTGGAAATCCTAAAAGAGTATCTGTATGCAATTGAAAAATTTCCGGGCTTATTATTGAAAGGTTACGGTACTTTAAAAAGTCAAGTAGCCTGTGAACAGGCTCACCTCTGGCATGGCACCGGAAGACGTGAGAACCAGCCAGCGGGTGTAATCTCAATCAAGCCGGATCGTTAATGACTTTTGGAAACGTCGCCAGCTGAGTAATCTTTGAGCGCTTTGATCATGTCTCTTCTGCTCAGAGGCATAATGGCGCCATACGATATGTCAGTGGGCCAAGTGAACAACGAATGCAACGTCCTAAAATCACCAGAATCCGGATCTACAAAGTAAAAGTCTGCTTTGCACAGTCCATCCGCACACGTGCTAAAGTCAAGGACAGCTATTACTCCATTGATACATGTCACATAAGGTCGCGTGATCGTCTCTTCTTCGAACTTGGCCAAATCTTGTTGTGCTGCTCGTCCACTCACATCCGTACTCTCCACACCACGCGCTGTTCCTTCCTCTCTGCTTCCGCCGGAAGTGAGATAAAGAAAAGATCCTTCGTCTGGGTTTCCTTTGAAGGTGTACATCTTACTTACCTGGATTGCGATCACCTGCCAGTCATCTGTCACTGGATCGTAGACTTCGCAGTCAGTTGGGGTGATGTCTTCACCTCGTTCTCCACCAATCACAAATATCTTGTCATTGTGGACAAACGCAAAAGCGCTGGATCGAGGCTGGTGCATGGACTTCACATATGACCAGCGGTCTTGCTGTGGATCGTACTTTTCCACACTCTTCAAGCACTCCCTGTGAGCCGAGCCATCAGTGCCTCCAAACACAAAGATACACTTATCCTTGTAGTTAACCGCTGTGAGTTCGTACCGCGGCTCGCACATATCTGCGACTGACGCCCAGGTCTGCTTTTCGACGTCATACCGTTGAACAGTCTTCACTTCCGCTACCTCTTGCATGGACATCCCGCCAATCAAATAGATATACCGGCCCATGGTGACAGCGGCGCAATCAAAAGTCATGGGTGCGGAAGGCTCTATGTCACAGGTTGGTGCAACACCAGCGTTTGGAATGAAATGTCGCGCAGTCAGAGGATTCCTGTGGAAAGCGAGCTTGGGATTGTTCCATGGCACCTGCACGTAAAGTCCAGAGCTGGTGTAAATCAGCGGGGTACCATACGCCAGCATTGACTTGTTATGAGGAATGCGAGCAATGAGAGACCAAGGACCTGCAAACGGAAGCCAGTAACACAGATTGTAGGAGTACGTGTAATGCAGTCTGTGGGTTAGTCCAAACAGCACAACGTTGTGGAAATGCGCCGACTTGCACACATCTTCGGCTGACACTTCTTCTTTCAGCTTGTAGCCAGACAAGGGGAGCAAGTCATCCATCTTTTCTTCAATTGCCAGTTTCTTCAGGTAGAGATCAGGAATAATACCCACATGGATGAGATTGAGAAGTCTCTTAAATGACTCTTCTCGCTCCTGCTTTGAATGCTTGTACCAGCGAATTAACGATTCTAACATTTGCGCCTCGCTTGCCACAATATCATCATTTGAAAGAAACCATCTCATGTCTTGGTCCGTGATGTCAAGAAAATCCCTTGTGAGCGCAATGCTCCAAAAGTGGTTACACATCAAATTTAACATTTCTTGGTAAACCTCATCGAGGCAATCAAAACTTCTCACCAGAGAATATATGAGCCAAAAATTGGACAACTTTAAAGAATCTCTTACAAATTCAATAATCCTTCGTTTCAAGCGCTCTATCAGCAGATAATCACTGGCTTGAAGCAAGCTCCTGACATTGTCAAAAGTGATGGAAATCTCCCCGCTGTAAAGAAAATTCAGTAGCTCCTCTATAATTGCCTCATCTATAACAGCAAAGTCCACATTGCTTTCATAAACCTCTTTCATTTCAGACCGAACAAGTCCTTTGAAGTAACAGCTGACAGCCGCCAGAATATTCTTATGAACTGGAATCACCAAGCCACTCCCTGTTGTTAAAGTAAGATCACAGAACAATCCATCGCGCTGAAATGCCAACAGTGTGGACAATAGGGCTCCTTGACAGTGCGAATTAAATGTTTTTACTCTGGGAGGTATTTCATCACTGGCGGCATTATTCGAAGCCAAAGCCATTTGTTTCCTTAATGGTTCCAATAAATCCGGCACACCAAAAATCTCCAAGGACTGGAGCATCGTTGTTGAAGTTTGATGATCCAGTTTACATATTCCAGTGTACAGTAAAGTGAGAATACTCTCCATAACACCAGGCTCAACTTTGGCTAATTCATGGCAGACGGCTTGGGAGCTTTCATTTTTAGAGAAATACTCCTTAAAGAAACCACAACTCGCAGCCAGCACATTTTTGTGAATGGGGAAATCCTTGCCATTCACTCTAATGGTAAAATCAGTAAAAACACTATCCTGTCTGAAACGGTTAAGTGTTTCAAGCAAGAAATGTTGGTATAAAACCTTTTCAGTATCTTCAGCACCCTCACTGTTTTCCTGTGTCGTTCTTGATTCTACGTCTCCTATATTGTTCTCCTCTTCACTTGTCGCCACAGATATCTCCACATTGCACGGTTCTATTTGTTCTATTGGTTCTAAAGGGTTTGCTTGTTCTTCAGCAGAAGAACATCTGCATTTTGTCAGTACACCACCCATTTGGATCAACACCGACACGAGTTAGGATTTACACAAAAACTGACTTACGAGTCACACTGCACACAACAATATCTTCTTCTCGGCACATGGGCAGGGTGTCCACAGTTAAGGTCATTTTCACTTTGCATAATTCAGGGAGCCAGATTCACAAGTAAATGTCTCAATCTAAAATGAATAAAGAAAACTAACTTAGCAATTACTTTGTTCTCGCAGTTTAGAGTAGTTTCTGGAGAACTATTAAAACCCAACACAAAACCAATAATTTAATACACAAAGGAAAGCTGATTAGTATTCTCAGATTTCAAAGAAAAAGCTACAAAAAAATGCATGTACATGCTTGCCAAATTGTGCAAAGCACACATGCTTAAGTACTATCATGCACAGTTTTAAGACTTGGAAAATAGCACGTACAGCAACATGTAAAAATGTTTCTGCAATCATTATTTTCCGAGTTTCACCCTCTCCAATAATTAAAAACTAAATTTAATTAAAGTTACAGTCGAACCTCTATTAAGCAGTCACCCATTTAACGACCACCTATTAAGCAGCCAACCCTTATTATGCAGCCAGTTATCAAAGTCCCAAATTTATTGTCAGTAAAATACTGTAAATAAAACCCCTATTAACCGGCCACCTCTATTAAGCAGTCATGGCAACCTGTTGGTCATCTAGAGAAGGGTTTTCCTAATTGTCTTTACCCCTATTAAATGACCACCCAAAGTTTAAAAACTTTGTTTTGGAAAAGGTGATGACAGATAAGAAGAAATACAAGGTGACAAGTGATAAAAACATTCAAACACATGTTTATAATGATTGTCTTGATGTGACTCCATATTCACTACAAAATTAACCCGATGGCAAAAATATTCAAGGTAAACAAACCCCTATTAAGCAGCCACCTCCCATTTCCCCGAGGGTGACAGCTTAGTAGAGGTTTGACTGAAATTTAAAGCTCTATCGAATTTACATTTCCGTGGTTCTACTTTCATCAATTATGAATTTGATGAAAAAAAAGTCTCAACCAGTTAAAAAATACTATCATGTTCAAACTCACTACCCTGTGAGACAGAGATTCCCTCCTTTTTCTGCTCAGTGGGAGATGAGAAAGGAACTTCTGCTTATAACTAGTCGATCATTTGATTAGCTGGCATCTACAACTAGGGATGAATAATAGTACTGGGCCACGTTGTTCAAATCCCGATTAAGCTAACCCAAGATTAGCAATAATTTTAATTTCAGTTTTGTAACTTTTCGGTGAGGTTTTCTCTTTATATTGTTTGTCCTTCAGTTTTTCCTCTGAATAATCTCAAACTACACAAAACATAAGCAATTTAAAACACTTCTATGCAAGAAAAATTAATACTTTGGTTAACTTTTAATCCTGGAGTAGAGTTCATTGGCTTTCGAACAACCCAGCCCTGGTTGTTGACAAGTTTCAACCGGTTTGAAACTAACACGTGACAGATAGGATTCAAAGTGCTGTCCATTATCACAGATAGGATTCAAAATGTTGTCCATTATCAAGAATGCCAGCAATAGAAAATATAGAAAATTATAATAATATTATTGGCAACACTGTACTGACATGGGTTTACCACATATGCATCAAAATTCAAAACTTTTGTCTGATAAATAACTGGCAATCTTTGATCTTTTGGTGTTTGCATGGTTCCAGCAACTATTGCTGTACATTAATTCACCTTCACAAACTATTTGATGTCAAGGGAGCTTGATGTGACTGTTGATAGGTTAACAAATTTAAGGTTTTGTTTAAGCTTACACGTATTCCAAAACAGCTTGTAATATTTGCCACTAGCTTGCAATTTGAAAAGCATGTGCTAGTTAGATTACTATAATCTTAAATAAAGTCAATGTTGGTTTAATTCTTCAGTTTCTTTGTCACTCAGTATTTCATGGAACTTTACAAAATTTCTAGTTTCTCAAACAAATAAATAGTAGAAAAGCTGGAATTCAAGTTATTTGCATGACTCAGCCAAAATAGCTAGAAATTTGATTGTGTGTGAACATTTCCCATGACAAAACACAAAACATGCAATATATATGAGTTATTGACCAAGCATGAGATCAAGATGGATGGATATTGGCCAGGTTCTTTTTTTGGATGTTTACGGACTGAGACAGAGTCGAGGTCCATAGACACCCAAAAAAAGAACAATGCTAATATACAGCCATCTTGACCGGACAAGATTGGTCAATATAAGATTTATTATATGGAAAAAGAAGACTATTTTCTTTCAGGACACAGCAGGTAATCCCTAGCGGGCAAGATAGTGTCATCTTGCCCGCTTGAGTAGCCAATCACAGTAC
>Ga0126339_10000916_pt1 | contig 18471 bp, 7 predicted proteins | sample OrbTmetagenome_2_FD_92532 | JGI IMG/M metagenome (GOLD analysis project Ga0126339, IMG submission 92532) | Coral microbial communities from Petempiche,Puerto Morelos, Mexico - Orbicella T R C metagenome | ecosystem: Host-associated > Invertebrates > Cnidaria > Coral | place: Petempiche,Puerto...
ACGAAGAAAAAAAAAAAAAAAAAGCGAGAGCAACAGATAAACCGCAAATACTAAGGGGCGAGTGGCGTGTTCCCCTAACGTCCCGTGTTATGCATGGATTAAGTGAAAATTAAGAAGGGCTGTTTGATGTCCACTAGAAGATTAGTACTGTTAGTTTATTCTGCGTACAGAAATGAGAAACCTCTGCGCCTAAGCTACAAATGTTTACGACCAGTGACGCAACCGCCGACTGCATGCCTTTCTATGCCTAGCCCTTATAACACTCCTTTTATGTCTCCAGTGCACCTCTACAGAACGTATTAACTAAACTGGACCATTATAGTTAGGTTTCCATCAATGGAAGCATGTCTTTTAGGTTTTGGCCTTTCGTAGTCAGTCACATGATAGTGCCCTCATAAGACCTATGACTCGTATGAAGAATAATCTCGACTTTAGAAGGTAGTTAAGCTAACTACAGATTTGTCTCCTTCGCAGCCGTTATTGGTGATAAGCGTTGCGTGACGACCCTAATAACGGCTGCGAAGGAGACTAACTGCGGATATGCTACCAAGTTCTCTAAACTAGTATTAAAAGAAATCTATTGAAATCATTAAAAGGAATTACTATTTACATCTATTCATGTCCTTGCAGCTGGACTCCTGGTCTGTAATTCTCAATGGTTCAGTGGAGATTCTTGTCCCTGGGGAGGAGCCGCTTACCCTGCACCTGGGAGACAGTTTTGGCGTGGAGCCTACTCTGAAAAAGATGCGTCATAGAGGAGTCATGAAGACTCGCGTTGATGACTGCCAGGTAATTAAAGCCGATCAGCTTTGAGAGTCTGATAGCAAGCAGTGGCTTTAAGAAGATCAAACTCGGTTCCATTGCATTGTGCAGAGTTGATAACAAAACCTTAAATAGCCTTCGCGACAGGCTCTTTGAGTTGACCTGGAATTATTATTTTTTTTCTTTAATTTCAGTTTGTGTGCGTGGCGCAGGCAGATTACTACAGAATTCTAACTCAAGGGGAGAGGAGCATTCAATGCATTGAGGAAAATGGGGAGATTGTCATGGTAACAGAGTTTAGGAAAACTGACGGAGGAAGCAGGCAGGGTCACGTGGTCATCAAGGTTGGTCACCTAGCAACAGTCACTATTCGAGTTTGCGAATCGCAAATTTTTCAAAATTCGGCACTGGAGAAGACTTTTTCTTTTTGATTCTTCAGTCTTTGCGAGTTACCATTTATATGCCAGGGTGGGGACGGGCACTGTGAGAGTAAACTGTCTCTTCCAAGAACACAACATTAGAACGATGCAGTCAGTCAGTTGCAGTCAGTTATTGATCTGTGGTCAGGTACTAAACTAGTTCCTTGATGTGTTGTTTTTGTATTTATAAATGGCAAAACTAAAACAAGAAACAAATCTTGTACTGTTGTAGATTGAGTCGAATTTCTGAAGTAAGTAACCTTCTGCGTTAAGACCAAAGGGGAAAGTACACGGTGCCGTATGGCAAGGAGACATTTAAGCATCTTACCTTTTACTGCTTGTCAATAATGTCGAGAGTTCTGCCATTGTTCTCATGTTGTGCTCATAGAAGAGACAGTTTATTCTCACAGTGCCCTTCTCCACCCTGAGCCGCGTTGTTCGAAAGCCTATTAACGCTAATCCAGGATTAAAAGTTAACCGAGATATTAATTTGTCTTGTATAAAAATGTTTTTCACTGCTTATGTTTTTTGTAGTTTGAGATCATTCAAACTCAAAACTGAAAGACAAACATTGTAAACAGAAAAACTCACCGAAAAGTTGCAAAACTGAAATCAAAATTCTCGCTAATCCTGGGTTAGTTTATCGGGCCTTGAACAACCCGGCCCTGGAGTATAAATGGCAACCCGCAAAGAATTAGTGAAAAGCAACCTAGTAAGATACAGGGGAAATCAATTTGCATCCCATCCAGGAGTGAGTAGCTATACTTTTAGCTGCCAGTGTTATGATCCATCAGGAAACTTGCCTCATCTTGTCTGGATTTGAACAGAATTCCAACCCCTGAAATAAGAGACAAGGAATGATTTTCATCCTTTGTAAATTCTATTTTGATTGTTTTCATCAGGCAACCCCTCAGAAGCTGATAAGTCACGTAGTCGCAGATCACTCGGCAATCGACCCAACGTATGTGGAGGATCTGCTACTGACGTACAAAACTTTCTTAGATCGTCCGTCACAGATCTGCAGTCAGTTACTAAACTGGTTCCTTGAAAGACCATTCAGAGACAAGGTAAGATTTCTTTTTTTTTCCTCTCCTGAGACTTGACTCTGCAAGCAGTGCGGAAACCATCTCTTGATTGTCCAGTCAGCGCAAATTATTTCCGTTCGTAATTTTAGTTCATTGGTTGACACTTGATTGATTGTCACTTGATTGACATTTGATTGATGAACTCTTGATTGATTGACATTTGGTTGGTTGGCACTTAATTGATGGACACTTGATTGGTTGACATTTGATGGGTTAACACTTGGTTGACTGACATTTGATTGGTTGACGCTTGATTGATTGACATTTGATTGGTTGTTGATTGCAGGTGACGCGCGCAATGCTTCTCTGGGTCAATAATCATTATAGCGACTTTGAAAGGGACGCTGATATGGAGAATTACCTGGAGACCTTCGAAAAGGGCCTTGAACAACAGGTGAACAGGAGAAATGTGCCATGCCTTAAGTGTGTTCTTTCTTGTGTGTAACTGCCGAGTCCAGATATTCACCTACATGTAGCAATCAAATTACTCTACGTTTTCCTATTTGCTTTCTTGTTTACCCCACGTCTAACGTAAATTTGTTTATGAAGCCAGTACCCCTGTTGCTTGGATCTGTCATCACGGAAGTTGCCTAGCGACATGAAGCATCGTTATGGCGACAGGCTGGCATGGCAATCTTTAATAGGAAAGCTCTAGCGTGCTCCCGTATTCTTATTGGTTCTGCTAGATAAGAATCGAAAAATTTACCAAGATTTGCTAAATTTAAACAGCGCTCGTTCGTATCAGGGTATGTGATGTCCAGACAGTCGGTTACTGAAGTCTCAACGTAAATAAACAATTTCACGAAGAATAAAATAGAACCATGTTTACTTTTCACCGATCAAACGGCATAATGCGTACCAAACCATTACAGAAATTTGGTCCAATATGTAGAAGACGTCTGAAGCCTTTAGTTCGACAACTGGACTTAACTTTGATAAGGTTTTTTTGCCCAGCAGGGCTATTGTTTAAATTGTGGTAGTTATTATTACATATAGTTTGTATTGCTGTGCAAATCACTTTGTTTTTTATTTCATTCGTGTGTTCGTCTTCGAGTTAAATCCACATTTACAGCAGAATTTAACCGAGTTTGTCGTTTGAAACCGCTACGAAGCTCAGTAGATGCTAAAACAAGTCGTTTGAAACAGGCCTTGGTTTCATTTCTAGGGGACCGCCAAGCTTCTTGTTTCAATACATACAGTAACCAAGATTGGAACAAAGTGTCATTGTAATCGCGTTTTTAATCTCTGTCTTTTTCGTTCAAACAGCAAATGAGTGGTCAGCTTGGACTCTTAAACATAGCATGCGCAGCTAAAGCAAAGTCTCGCCGCATCACAATGGTAGGTCACTTCTTTAGTTTAGATTCCAATGGGAATTAAAACAGGCTCCAACTTCCCGATGTGTAGTAATCTCTGCTCGTGTATTCTTCATGTATTTTTCAGGATCGTTCGTCAAGAGATATGCCTCTCGGTTTTACAATTGCCGGCGGCAAAGAATCTGGTTTTGGTATTTTTATATCCAAGGTAAGAGAATCTTCAGGAGCAAATCTAAAACCATTCGTGGCTTGGCTAACGCGTGCTTTCCCGCGCTTGGCGCTGGCTGCAAGTTCTGAATGGCTCTTGCGCCGGCTCTTGCGCTCTTTCACTGAGTTATTCATGATTGGCCAAATGGGATGAGATAAGTTTTGTTCAAAGCAGTTTTCAATTGACTGTCTTAAAACCAAAACCAAAACCAATCACTTACCAATTAGACTACTCATCCAATCGGAAACCGTAGTAAAACCAAAACCAAAGTAATCGCCTGATTACTTTCAACACTCAATTAAAAACCGCTCTAGTTTAACGAAACCATTCCAGACACCGCACGAATTACTGCAGAAAACGAGAGAGTACTTATTAAAAAAGCAAGTGACCGGCCAGCGGTTAGCGCGGGAAATGTCCCGTGACCTAATACGCGAGTAGTTTTTAGCATCTGATTGGCTGATTTTATAGCGCCTTAGACGAGTGTTGTGTTGGACTAAATATAGAGCTTGGCAAAAGCAAAACAGCTAGGTGTGATTGTTTTAAAAGGAATTGAAGTGTTGATCTATGCGTTACGCTGCTACTTGAGTAGATTCCTTGGTTTTGTAACTATTTTTTAAGATTTAATTTCTTGTTTTCAGGTTGAGGAGGACTCGAAGGCATCAGAAGCAGGTGTCAGGCGAGGGGACCAGGTTCGTAACTTTTTTTCTAACTGTAGCGTTCACGATGAAATTATGCTTTTGTGCATTGTAACGTAAACGCTTATTTTTCTTTTCAGGTTCTTGAAGTTAATGGAACTAACTTTGAAAACATCTCGAATATAAAGGTAAGCAATGCCAAAAAATATATATTACACTAAAAAAAATAACTGGTATTTAACTTGTACTTCTAATTCTCCGACGGCTTTGATGTATTTTCTTCACTGACTCTTAAACAAGATATTTATTCCTCTATTAGCTCAGTCTTTGAGTGGTTTGCAAACTTCCCTTTTGAAGACCCACCTCAAATTAACAGTACCGTGTGGTATAAGGATACCAAGTGAGAAATGATTAAGCTAAGATTGGAGACGAGTGAGACGGATATCGAACGCCGAACTTGAAAAACTATTGCTAAATTTATCTATATTCACCGCCCCTGGCTAATACGTCTTCAAGAGTATGTTCATACTAGTGGATAGTTTTTTCCGGATATATCTTATTTTATTATATGAGTGGGAACATTACTTCATTGTGACTGGCTGATAGCAGGTCAATTCATATATAACAAACGAGAATCGTATGAAAGCTCGAGCAATAAAGGACTTACACTACTCGGGATATTTGAAAATTCTTTCAGGTTGCTCTCGCCTAAAGGCTCGCACAATGTTGATAGAATTTTCAAATATCACTCGTGGTGTAAATTCTTAATTAAACTCACATTCACACGATCACCTATACATACAGCGTATTTGGATTCCTATGTGTTTGCATTAAAAGGGTATTCAAATTCACATCAATTTCCACACATCGATAATCCAAATTGTGTCTACTAACTTGTGTATATTACTTAACATTGCGAAATTACACTATCTGCATACAAAGGCGGATTGCAGATTCAGAGTTTCGACCAAACCGGGATGCTGTTATTTCGGATTGGTACCAAAAATAGATCTGTTACGAACACGGATACTCGTCCTCTGTGTAAACGTTGTCTAAACTGGTCTGGCGAACTTGGTTCTTACTTCATTCGTTTCTTTAAGTTTTTTGCAGCCTCGATAAGAGATACTTCTTATCTTTAAGAAGGAAAGAATGTGTCCGCGCTTTAGAAGAAGTTGTCTGTACAGCTGAGGATCCGTTGTGTTTCTTTTTTTCTTTTTTTCTAGGCAAAAGATGTTCTGTCAAGCGCGATTCACGTGTCGTTGTTAGTCAAGCAGAATATGCCAGGTTGGTGCAACGCGTTCCCTTATCAGTGCTATAATTAAAACCTTAATTCTTTTTACTGTTTGTCATAAATTTCCTTTTGGGATTGTTAGGAGAATTTCGTAGTACATATGATATATTTTATTTGCGGAGATTAAAAACATCGCAAGTTTTCCACTGGAGCACGTTTCTTGTTTTTCTTTTTTTTCGGTTGAAGAACTCTTGAAAGTAATGTAATATGTCTTTCCCACGGGTAGCAGTTTCTTCAAAACAGTTAAAATAGGTTTCCTGTAATATTAGCCTATCATGCTAAGAGAGATGTAAACCAATTGACCTAAACGTGAGTTAGCGCGCGTACATGACTCCTCGCGCGTCTTTGAGACAATTCATGTTTGGGAGGCGCGTTTGCACAGTCGATTTCAATGAGCGGTGATTTCAATCGTCCATTGAAACATTTTAGTTGTGCAAAAGAGCCTTTGGTTTCTCTTCCGGTGCTGAATAGATAATTGTTCTGTTGTTTTTCGCGGTTACGTAGATCAGTTCTATAATTATTTCGGTTCTGCCTTGTTTTCAATAATTGCTGTGATTTCAAGCGCCGTTCGTGTAACGACTTGCTGCGAATTTTTTTTTTTTTTTTTTGCGTTTTGTCACTTTAAAAAACGTGGAACAATCTCTCTGTTGTTCTTTTTTTTTTTTAATTTTCTCGGGTTGCGCAAACGATTTTACAAAGAGGAAAGTGAAATAAGCCCTTTTTCCCATTTCCCTCTCGAATGAATTTTCTGGAAATGTTTTGTCACGCTTGAACGATGCCAGCAGTCCTCTGTGTTTTAATTTTATTGTTCTTATTCTTGTTTGCACTTCTTATGATTGTCAAATTGGATTCAATAAAAAACTTTTCTTTACAAAGAAAGCTTTGCCGCTTTGGTAGTTAAAACGGTCCGCAAAGTGCGTGATCAGCGAACAAAGAGAAATCCATTTTTTAAAGCGAATGTCTTAAGTCCCGCTTGTGACTTGTTCCTCCCACAGCATTCAAAGAGATGCTAACGACCCCGCATGGAAAGGATAACTTGAAACTCACGCAAACAAAGGTGAGGGTGCTTTTGTCCGAAGCTTTTATTTGCATGGCGTGACGTGTGTAGATATGAATGTCAATTTGCTTCCTGATTCATGTTGACTCAAACATGTTTTACATTCTCTGTTTCCACGCTGAACCTTACGTGCTGTAAGTTGCATGTTTCATTTTCTCGTTTCAGTGTTTTCACCGTAACCGCATGCGATACGTGGTCCAAATTCCGCGATATGGCTTCGTTGAATTTATTAGGTTATGTTGGACTGTGCGTACAATATCAGTCGCTTTGTGAGCGAGCTTAACTCCACTGTGAGTTCACCTAGTGTTGGTCCCTAGCGGAAATAAGAACCATGTCTTTGGAGGTAGCGAGATTTAGCTGAAAACAATAAGGCCGAACACATTGATTGCTTTGGAATTATCTTGCTATAGATTCACATCACGTCTTTGTTGTTTTCATTTAGGACACAGTTCAACGGAGTTCGTCCGACTGCAGCGAAAGGCAAAGGACTTCACATAGTCGTCTTTCCGTTCCCGAAATTTCATCAGGTATGGCAATTTAAACGGAGTCTGAGCTGCAAAAAGTTCACATAACGTAGTCCTTAAGCTTCAAATCGACCTTTCATTGATGAATAAGTCTGTATTAATGATTACGATGATTCGTATGTCCAGGGCTAAGTAATTTTAAGTAGGATACTTTTGGTGTGACGAAAGTATAACTTCGCGATATACACATTACAAATTCCGGTAGAAGTGCGCGCATTTTTGTGCTAAAAGGATTGGAAAATGGGATTGACGATTTTTTGAGGTTTTTGTTTTAGCATTGTTGCAGGAAAAATCGTTGTAGTATCTATTTTAGCCGATTAAACTTAAAAGAAAGGTCGCACCTAGTAGAAAACAGCTGCTATTAATATGTAATTTGGAAAGATGGTTCTCAATATTGTAGGTCTTCTCGAATAATTGTTAAATATGTTGGGAAGGGAAGTTAGAAAGATCATTTTCAAGTTGAATTTGCAGTGAGCAGAAACGTTGATTGCTTGCCTTCACTTCACTCCGTTAAGTCTAACTTCTGTTCGCTTTTGTCTTCAGATTCTGTCAAGAAACCAATCCAAGTAAGTCCATTTTAGTTTTGAATAGATTAATCTGTGTAACTGATTTGACGCGGATTAGAAATATCCCTTTAGAAATTCTTTGTTTCTCGAGTTTTATTCCTCTACAGAGATATTTTGTTGTAGTTGTGCATTAACATGTAAACCGCGGCGTTTTAAAATGACATATTTTTGGTTGCGTTTGCCAAAAAGCACTCAATACTCCAAAAGCGCTAGTTTCGGTCTAGTCAATATGCAAAACAATAAAATGGTTACTTTAGCTCGCCGCGTTCTTCAAGAACTTGCCTTTCATAAACGGCTGAGGAAAACTTTGAAATGAGTTCACATGACCTTACAATTTACCGTAATTTAATGTTTTAATTATTTTTTTGTAAACCTAAATTTAGACTTGCACAATAAAACAAAACAATTCGGTTATATCATGGATAGAAAACACTTTTTATCAAAGGTAGCGGCGGAAGAGAGAATCGGTTCCAATTCTGCGAATTATAAACCCCTTGAAGTTCCGAACTCAAGGTAACCTGCAACGTCCGCACTGAAATACACGCGATTCTTTTCAAGTTAGCGGCGAAACAATAAAACAGTGATTTACCTAAACTAGTCTTGTAGTTTCTACAATGTTGAAATTGTTCATGGCTCCACCAGTGCAGGGATTTCCACTTGACCACGATTCCGGCCGGACTATATTTTTGGCTGATTGGTGGGAAAATCTCCGAGTTCTTTGACCGTTCAGAACTGCTGAGAAATCAAAATCGCTGGTTGTTTATTATTACTTCTAGAAACAGCATTTTCTTAAGCGACTGACGATGTTACCTTTGAGACAACATGTCCTTAAGATCTTAAAACATTCCGTCATCATTTGGAAGGGCATCATCTTGAGTGCTACAGACTTGAACGTCTGTAATTATTTAACTTTTTAAGAGCAGTTTACGTGCCGATAACATATGCACGGTGGGTCCTTTGTGGTGAAATTCAGTTATGACATGTTTCGAGAACTTCCTTAAATATATATCAAGAAAAAAATGCGGTTAAAACATTTTTGGAGATAAAAAAATCGCCGAAAGAGAGTGTAAGAACATGGACCAAACTTGTTATGGTAGTATGTTGGTGACGTCAAAGGGCTTGGTGTGATGTGTACATGACAACGGTGACGTCACGTGTGTGATATCGCTGTGCGGTGAACCCACCAAGCGGAAAGAATGCGGCCAAGTTAAAAACCAGAGAAAAGACCTTTGTTAAAACACCCCCTAGCGCGAGTATTTCTTATTTTGAAGTCTCCTTCAGGATATTTACAGAGATTAGACGATTTCATCTCAGTGTCCATCGGTGGACAATTTTCTTTTTAAGTGAATTGTGAAATTTTGCTACATTGTTGCTGTTCATAGGTGAAATAAGCTGTAAGCAGGCGGAATTCGCTCACATAAAAATATTTCGCTTACATTTGGTAATTGTTATCAATTGATTTGACCGCGCCAAATATCTCTTCATATGATGAAAGCAAAAACAACTTGATGGACAGACCGTCATTATCTGTACTAACTGCAAACGGGAAATGTGAAAACAGTTCATTACTAACTTTAATAACACACAGGGTATTTTTGTGTGAATATTTTTCAGTAGTTTTGTTGAATTTTGAACTAATATTACGCTCTGCGGTGAATTTTGAGAGTAGTGCATGTCTTTTGGGTTTTTTTTTTTTTTTTTTTTTTTTTTTTTTTATTTTGTTTTTTTTTTTTTTTTTTTTTTTTTATTTTTTTTTTTTTTTTTTTTTTTTTTGTTTTTTTTTTTTTGGTTTTTTTTTTTTTTTTAGTTTGTTTTATTTTACTTTGTTTTGTTTTTTGTTTTTCCTGTATAAATTCACTTTTTTTGCTTTTCGCCTAAGGATCTTTGACTGGAAATGCTAAAGTTCTCTCGGCTGCCATTTAAAGCCATTTGCACAAGTACTTTGAAGTTGGACCCTAGGAAAGCAAAGTGTTAATGTGCTTGACCTACGTCGGTACCTTTTATTGCTGTTTCGGAATGATTCATCATTCAATGGATTTCAATTAAAAAAAACGCAGTTGCCTCTCGTTTAAAGCTGTGGTTAAATTGACTCGCAACAGAATAAAGTTAATTTCCTCGCTGTGTAAATCATCTTTTGTCTTCAAATTAATATTACAATGGGGCTCTCTTCGCGGCTTTATAACGCCTAATTTGCGTTTTTAGCTCTGATTTCCGTGGTTCGTTGCGTGATGGTAATCATCTTTCGTGTTGTATATATTGTTGGTGTTTTTGCACGCTAATGGGAAAGTATTGATTGTGTTTGTAGGTAGTTTTTTCTTCTACCGATGTTGTTGTGGAAAGATTCTAGTCGCGAGGCGTTATGCATTATAATTTCGACACAATGCTTTAAGATGTGCGCTGCTTTAAGGTCCTTGCAGTTAACGTTTAAGAAGATATCGACCGTTTGATTGTACTAAAATTTGGTGTTTTTCTATTAAAATAATTTTTTTACAACTCTGCCACTTTGTGCAGGTTTCCACATTTCTCCGTAATCCCCGTCTAAAGTTATATCTCGCTGTACAACCTGCTTGATACTTGTTGGACGGGCAGGCCTATTGGAATTCTTTGGAATTCGTTGTGTTTGTTTTGTATTTTAGTGCAATTTCCTCTTGTGAAGCAAACAAGAGGGGTCGTTTTCTTTTTTTCCTATAGAGATTTTACAATTTGTTTCTAAAAAAACACGTATTGTTAACGAAAGAAAGACACCCGGTGCGTTATCAGGAAAAAATCTGAAAAGCTACTTGAAGTCACGCCCGAATGTTGGCCGTTTGTCCTGGCAAAGTTATGCCGCCGACGTACCGATATGTTGACTTTTTGCAAGACTTATCAGCAATTGTTGCCTGGGAAATTGTGTTGTCATGGTTTTCGCGCCAAAATGTGACGTGTTGACGTAAGCAACACGCTTCCGCTCGTCTAGGCCTGGCGCCCACGCTTTGAAGAAGCGGAAGCTGAGTGGGTGGGAGAATCCGCTGATTGAATGCGTTTTCGAAACATTCGATTCGCTCGCTCGAGTATGATTCCATTGGGGTGACATTTTAACTTGATTTCTTGTTTCCGTGTTTATTTTTTTCTTAGCATCTTCATTCCTCCACTCCTTCTGAGAGAGTAAAGAAGGCTTTAAATCGACTCAGCGCCTTTGGAACACTGTCAAGGAACAACAAGTAAGTATGGAAATCTTGTTTACACTTTCAATTGTGTTAGATCTGAAATAGTTGTTTTGTTTTTTGTAACCCAGGGGAGAGGTCTGCCTGAGAAATATTGCGATCTTTTGCTGTCTCTTGGTTTTCCGATTTTCTTTCTTTCTTAATTACTTATTTCTTTAGACAGAAATCACTACCGCGAGCAAAATTGAAAGTTAAAATTGTGAAACTTCTACCGAGGAACAGTTGTTCTACTTTTGTCACAGAAAATCAACGCTTGGAAGTTGGTCTAAAGAAAATTCTAGTCCAACTATTCAGCGAGAATTTAAAACGTGTACGGACAAGGAATTTGATAGCCGTCTACAGAAGTTAACGGAATTCATGAGAAATCGGGATGTAACCGCTGTCTAATTAGCTAAAGATATTTCTTACTTTGACGTGGTTTCGACTGAAACACGAAATTTCGTTTTCTAGTGCAATATGCTGTAATGGGCTTTTTAGCTGCGATCATCCAAGTTTAGACTGAAGCCATGTCATATTCCAGAAATAATGTCATCTAGACGGAAGACGATTGCTTAATTCGGTGAATTGTTAGACTATTCCCGTCCAAAAAAGGGTGTTTTTATTACGTATATCTGTAGAACTTTATACACAATGCAAATATTTTAAGTTTCATGTGACCTTTCGGTTGGAGTTCAAAATATTCTTGCTAGAGTCGCAGCAACACTTAATTGCGTTAGGACAATCGAAAAACAATACTTTCCTCAAGACTTTGGAATATAAAATGTTCTTCCTGAGGTAATTTTCAACTTTGACGTTTTAAGCATCTTGATCGGGTGAAAAACTCGGCGTGATTTTATTTCTTTTGCTATGTGATATTACAAAGTACGTTGAACAATAGAGATATATGCGCTTTAGACTTAAATTATATTATACTATTATTGTTGATGTGATATAAACGAAGTGGCTATATTATTATTTAATTGTTTAGGTATTATAGCAAAACAACTGGATCGTTTAGCATTAAGTTTTTCTGTGTAGAGGTTGACTAAACAATTAGGTACTTTCCAATTGGTCGTGAGTTGATCACCAGATTTTGTTTTTAAGGCAATTCTGCATTCAAGAGTTTACTTTTCTATGATCTTTCTCTGGTATTTAGCACTTAACACACAATGATATCATCTCTTTTTTGCACACATCGATATCACATTAAAAAGATTGTGTAATGTTGACCGTGATTTGAACACCCCGAGATCGGGAAAAGCTAAGCTCCTTTACATAATTCAATAGGATTAGACCGTGTTTCTACTAGCATTCTATCTTCATCACAAATTTTAGCCTAAAAGACTTATTTATGCTTGTAACATAGCTACCGATTTCAGCCTAACAGTTTGTGTGTTACTATTTTATAGGCTCATTTCTAAAAGTGAAAGGGACCTTTTAAGCGTGGATCACGACGGCCCTACAGATGACATGCACGTGGTGGCTCGACACGGAGTCAAGAACCGCTTAAGGGGCAGTCTGCCAAGAGGATTCGGGTCCTCAGAATGTATTCACACCAGCGATCAGTCGCTGGAAATGCCGGACAGGGTTATCAAGGTTTACAAAGCCGACCAGACGTGTAGATATTTCATGGTGTACAAGGTGCGTATTGAAATGGAAACCCGTTATACGTTAGTCGACCCTGTACTATAGGATAGTGATAAGATATAAAACACATATTGATAGTGGCACACTTATACAATATGTATTGCATACAAATGATACTCCTGCTAAAAGCCAGATCATTTTCCAAGCGTTTCAGCTTAAAATCGAGATCTAAACTTCCTTAACTGATCTTTACGTACTTCTTGAAATATCACTTGAGTAGATTTAGGTCATTTAATGTCACTATCCCGTTGGCGATTTCTAGCGGGTTTCGAGGTAGGGAGAGTTGAAGAGATGAAAACCTGTATAGTGTTCATCAATAGCGTTTTAAAAAATCGCTTCCACCTTTCAATGGAGTTTTCGCCTAATAAATTGTTAATTGTTGTTGTTGTGGCTTCGTTGTCTTTTGTCTGTTTGTTTTTCTTGATCAAAAGAGCAAGCAATTATCTCTATAATATCGTACGATCGTGATAACAGGCGCACGGAGAAAAGATTACTACAGACATTGACTGGATTTTTTTAACGCTTTCTGTCGCTTGTAACGAACTAAGGCAAATCTTTATGAAAAAAGATTTACTGTGGATTCACTTAATATACGTAATATTGAAATTTTGTTGAAAAGAATGCGTACATTTGTTGTCCCAGACATGTAAGAACTAACGCGTGGCTTTGAACGTGTTTTGAAGTTGTTGAACTCTTCATAAAGACGTTGTGACGTTTGAGTCAAATGGAAAACAAGTCCTCAAAGATGTTAAAATTCGCTATCTTTTTGTGTGTTTTTGCGAGAATCGAAATGAGCTAGATAGGGATCAGATTTTTAACACCAAATATGTGCTTTTCTAATACTTTTCGAGTATGTATGACATTAACCCTGTAATGAGATTTGTTTTGTTTTGTTTCACCGTTGTCACGGTCTCTTGAGCGGCTTGTTATGAGTTGTAAGCGGCTTACAGCGGATTTCGTCCTCTTGTCGCGCCCGCCCGGAAAGGAAAACGGCCGAATCAAACTTCACATGATTTGCCGACTGAATTTGCGTGATAAATAGGCCGATAGCTTGCTTCTTCTGAACATCTTAGTAGTGCGACTAGCAGCTGTGAGGTGTTTACGTCCAAGCTTGTATAGATTCTCCGTCGTCGCTTCAAGAATAATCTGGATAAAAAGCAACTCTACCGTATTACTCGAGGAGGAGACTTGAGACTGATAAAGCGTGAGGGCGCATCGTAAATATAGGCACAGACAGTATTCTGTGCTGCCTAAGGATTCTCATATCAGCCTTTTGTCATTGTCTTGCAGGAAACTACGGCAAGGGAAGTCGTCAATAGAGCCGTAGATGCATTTGGCATTCAAGAACTTCCTGGGTAAGGAGTAGAACTGGACTGGAGGATGTATTAAGCCAGTATTGCATCAATATTGCGTTAGTATTGGTAAAGTGCAAAACAAAGTCAAACACAACGTGCAGAATAGAGACCTTTTTTACATGGAAAACGTGTAGTTGAACGTCATTTTCCAGTTTGAGACAAAATGTTTGAACGAGTCCACGTAAAGTGAGATGTAATCTCATGCATAGGGGTTTTTGCCACTGTAAGGCAAACTGCGATTTTCCCGACAAAAAGAGGAGACTGAAAATCACGCTCTCGTTTTGCCGCCTTAGATGATCAAAAAAAAACCAAAAAACCGAGCGAGTTCACTTATTACCTTTTAACCGTATCCCACTACAGTATCAGGTCCCATCCACACTACGCCGGAGGAATTTGAAAACGCAACAATCACCGGTCATTTTCTGGTTCGAAGAGCGTTTTCGAAAGGCTCCGTTTTCGAGACGGATTAGTGTGGACGGAAGGCCAAACCCCACACATAAAGCTGCGGTTTCAAATTCCTACGGCGTCGTGTTGACGGGGCCTCAGGCTGTCGGCAGGGAAATCCCTTGTGGTTGGCAACTTTCTACCGAGTCACGCTATCACGCAATCCCGCGACGCTCGCTACAAGGATTTTCGCATAAAAGTCGGGAAGGATTTTGTGACCATCCATTGGAAGGTGACTTTTTTCGATTCTTTTTCTTTTAGAAATTACTCACTGTGTGAGATTACTGTAGAGGACGGAGGCCTCATCAAGCAACGAAGACTTCCCGACATGCTCACAAATCTACCCGACAGAATTCATTTGAATGGAAGGTCAGTGAACAGTCCTAATTCAGATCCCAAGTAAAGTCTAACCTCCCCTGAGCGACCACCCAAAATGTCAAGCCTAGGTGGTCGCTTTCGAGACATTTCAGGTTGTCTATTTTAAGACTGATCGGGTACAGTGTATGTGCATTTTTTCATTAAATTTTAAAATTTTTTATTCATGTGAAAAGTCAATTTCGAGAAAAAAAATCGGGTACTTCCCATTCAGAAATTTCCGTCTCTTGTACCACCCAGGAATTCGATCACGTTACACCACCATATTATCCAATTTTCGCTCCATTCTCTCTCAAATGGTCGTTTACGGAAGGTTAAAACAAAAGAAAATTTCAAACTTTAGGCTCTAAAAGTGGTCGCGGTCGCTTACGAGAGGTGGTCGCTTGCAAGAGGTTCCAAATATAGTGATTTGACTTGGAAACTTTTGGTATTTTGGAAAACTGGTCGCTGAGGAGAGGTGGTCGCTTGCGAGAGGTGGTCGCGACCAGAGGTTCCACTGTATTTTTATTGTAAGTTTTAAGAATTTTTTTTTTCATTCATCAAGACAAGATCCTCTAGGTCGAGATTTTCTTTCCCTTGATACGTCCGCCTTATAACAGAAAAATCATGTAAAACCTAAACGGATCCGCGGGAAATCCCGCCAGCTGCACGGTCTGATAACACATTCACTTGTACTTAACTCGGGTTAGTTAGACAATCATTGTAATTTATCGAATTTGTTATTAGGAATTAATTCATCTCATTCCTTTTTTTTCGCGGATGGGAGGGGAGCTTGACAAGGTTGAATCTCTGTTACTAACCCATTACCCAGTGAGGAGAAAGTCGCTCTTAAATTGCGGTGTCAACGAACCGACAAAGCTAAAAGTTTGGACAACCAATTAAAGGACCCTTAGTTTTATCACAATAAGTTGGGCCGCGACAGACTTAGACATGTGTTAGAAGTTGTGTGTCATGGGATATTGTGGCGTTGTATAACCTTCTTATGCTTCTGATGCTTCCCTTTTCCCAGATATTATTTGAAGAACAACAATGTTTCGAGCCAGCTGCTTCCAGACGAGGCTGCCCAGGTCAGTGAATGTCAGTGCAGCTCTTATTTTTAAAACCATTTCTGGAAAGTAGTGCTCAATACTAGTGTTATTCCCTCGCGACCTAAACGGCAAAATTAAGGCACTGAGCGTGGAGCAAAGAAGTATTCAATGGGGAAATAACGAAAAAAGTTACAAAAAAAAAAAGAAGAAGAAGAAGAAGAAAACTAACCGAAAAGCCAAGGATGGTTGAGATTGGGAAAGATTGTGACGGATTACAAAGAGAAAGATTGTGAAAAAAATATTGTCAGTTAGGATGAGCTGTCAGGTCATATCACTTCTTGATGTATGTCTGCTGTTCAGTGAAATTCTCATTCTGGCATTTTCTTTCTATTTGAATTTAGGAGCTGGCCAAAGAGTCTCACTCTACTTTGTTACAAATCAAACCCCGAGACGTCGCCAAAGAGCTAACATTACAGGTAAGTCAGATGAGGCAGTGCATGGCTGCTCTCTGTTGGCTTGCATGACGACGACGCAAGTAACGCTGTGTTGGCTGGGTCGTCACAGATAATGCTGTGAACAACTAATACTTGCAGTTTCTGGCCAAATTCTGTTATTAAAATATTGAGCATTGCACACTATAGATTTGCATCCTTGTTCTCATTTGTCGGAAAAGATGAAATGTTTAACTGTCGGTGATTTTGTCACGATTTTTGTGAGGAGCATGGTTACCGATCATTTGGGTCGTAACGCTAGCTGCACAAGAGTCACGCGGCGCTACCGTGACGAGCTAAATAACGGCTTCAACGGTAGCAATCGAAGCATTCATTTTTTGGTAATTAACACGATAACATTAATAATCTAGCTGATAATTAGTTATCAATGTAACTTGCAAGCCACCCACGCATAATAAACCCGGGTTGAGTCTTACCGGAGGTCATGTCACGATATCCAAAACGGAAGCGGATTTGAGTTGCCGGAAGTCAGCTTGTCAAGCTGGGGCTGTTGAAAATTTTGAAAACATGTAGAAGGGAATTTAATCATTTATCGGAGAAATGATAAAAATCCCTTGGTCGAATACAAATACCCAACGGACTACTGTAGTCGTTCAGTTTCTCTTGGCTGTTGGTTTACAATTGATCCACATGTTTTTTTTTAACGTCAACCCTTTCTTTTTCTTTGCAGGATTTCGAGGTTTTTCGAAGTATTGATCCTCGTGAGTACATCTACGAGCTATGGAACTTTGGCCCCAAACTTACGGAAAACTTGAGAAAATTTTCTGAGGTATGGAGAAGGTATTATTTAGCAGCAAAACTTGAGCATAATACCTTGAACTGCTGTTTTGGGTATAGTTTGTGAACTTCATTTGAACGTGCTTTTCTTTCGTTGCAGATTGTAAATAAAGAAATGTTTTGGGTTGTGACTGAGATCTGCAGCGAAACAAACTTAGTTAAGAGAATGAAGTTGATTAAAGCTTTCATCAAAATAGCAAGTGAGTAAAACGTCGAAGCCTTTTACATTGACTTCCACTGATCTGGTTTAAGAAGTTATAGTTTTCAACGAACCTTGTTCAATTCTCTCTCTTTTTTTCCTTTGCAGGACATTGTAAGGAATGCAAAAACTACAATTCATTGTTCGCTATTGTCAGGTGAGGCAGAAGTTTCTAAGAATTGATTTTTTTTATTATTCATAAGCTTGTCATTTACCAATGGATTTGACAAAGTACTCTTTGTAATGACAAGAGTAGCTTCTAGTCTCCTTCCCAGCCGCTCAGGCCGAAGTCACTCAAAGTTCCCAGTCCCACGCGGCTACTTCACACCGCGCCGACCATTGTTTGTCATATTTTCACTTGAACCAATCAGCACCTAGTTATTGTACATGCCGCACCAATCACAACGTCGCTTGCCGTCCTGATGTTTCCTCTCCCAGGAAAACGCTAACCGGCTATTCATTGGTAGATATTTTTGGCGCGATCCTCTGCAAGAAAATAACAGGCGGACCTGTGATTGGTTTATTTCAAGAAAGGAATGTATGTCGATTTTAGAAGGAGATATTCCACCTCCCTTTTAAAATGATCTTACTGTAATGTGATCATATCCATACGTTGATTTGTCAAATAGTAATCTAAATTACTGTTGTTATCCTCTGTTCCAGCGGTCTTGGCCATTCAGCGGTACAACGCCTGAAGAACACGTGGGACAAATTACCCACAAAGCATAGCAAGGCGTTCGAGGTTAGCTGTACGAGTAAAGTGTAATTTTTAAACTTATCTAGACTCTCAATGGTATCACGATTATTTATTTTTCTCGTTGAAGTCAACGTTCTGACTGTGATTAATTGCGCCTTTCACCGTCCGTGCTTTTTCACTCGTCCTTAAGAAGGATCTTTATAGTAGACAGTCAGACTAAACCCGTCTTGTTTTATCTTATTCATCTCAGGATCTTCAAAGTCTTATGGATCCGTCAAGAAACATGTCCAAGTACAGAAATCTGCTGAACGGAGAGCACGGCGAACCACCCTTAGTAAGTTAGACTTAAGTTTATCTTTGGCATTCGCTGTTACTTCTGCTGTAGCTAAGTGTTA
>Ga0126339_10000917_pt1 | contig 18460 bp, 6 predicted proteins | sample OrbTmetagenome_2_FD_92532 | JGI IMG/M metagenome (GOLD analysis project Ga0126339, IMG submission 92532) | Coral microbial communities from Petempiche,Puerto Morelos, Mexico - Orbicella T R C metagenome | ecosystem: Host-associated > Invertebrates > Cnidaria > Coral | place: Petempiche,Puerto...
ATTGCGGATTGTTCGTTTGGCTCCAGAAAGCACAATTCACATAATGTTTATACCGCTACGATACGCCGGAATAACTCTGATCTCTAATGCAGACACTGCTCACCCGTGCCTTTAAAGCGGCGCGAGAGTATGATTGACTCGCTTGTTGCGAATTATTTTATGACTGACCCAGCTAATTCACCACACATCCAGTGTAGAATGGTCCAGAGAAAGTAAAACTGAACTTACTCGGACGCGGTGCCACCTCCATTGCCAGCTTCAGCTGATGAACTCTGAACATACACTAATTATACAATACCAGCTTAATATACTCCTCAAACTGAATACTTTGTCTGTTTTTTTTGTATGTAATTATTTTGACAAATAATTCACTCTACATCGACCACCATGCCACGACGGACAATTGACACGATTTTCTCTAAGCGCCGGCTCAGTTCTTAACTAAAAGGTGTCGCAAAAACTTTTCCTAACCTACCTTATTCTCGGGCGATCGAAGAAAGTTAAACGAAGATCAATCACTGAATTGATTTCCAAAGATTAGTGAAGGCCATCGATTGCATACGTGTTGGCACCATACCGACAGAGAGTTGCAGAACTTCTTGTTTTAACTTATCATAATTAAAAGTCTTCGAATGGTATCGAGTGTTTTTATTGGTCTATGGTGAACAGTGTTAAATTAACTATTGCTGTGGTAGTCAGGGTTCAACGGTTTGGAGGAAAGCACCGTTACGGATCAAAAAATATAAACAAACAGCAGACATCAAATAGACCTTTCCCGCATTCCACTTCAGTGCGTTCGAACAATAGCACCAGAGCGAGGTTGGGGTGGACATTTTCATACATTTGCTGTATTTTTGTCCACCCTGACCTCGACTCGGCGCCATTGTTTGTTGGAATGCGGGAAAGGTCTATTTAGAATTGTCTGGAAAATTTGAATTATGGCCTTCTTAAGTTGAACACGAAGTCTGTTTTACGACAGTTTGGCTTGTTTTGTTTAAATTATTTAAAAATTACCCCGCGAGTTGTTTTTTTTTATGCGCGGTAGAAAATAAAAACAATTTCCTCCTAGCTTGGCTTTTCGAGTAGCTTCGAGTATTTCGTCATTGTCCGCCCAACGTGCGTAATTCCAGTACGGCTCTCTTCCAGGCCTTTACCATGTGACCCGAAACCCCGAAACTCATCTTGTTTCCAGTGTCTCTCTTTTTTCCGCCTTCAGCAATCTCGTCCCCATGGCCTTTTCCCTTACTCCGGAGACTGTCACGAGACTGGTAGAAGAGAGACCTTGAGAACGATGTTGTCGCACGTCAACTGTCAACTTCTGGGCCATTTGGGTCTTCAAGCGGTTATACTGACATGACTATAGCCGTCATTAGCAGACGAAAATTCTTACCGAGGCCAGGCCGGCAATATGCGTAGCCTCTCACAGGAGACCTGAAATAAATTATGATATGACATGAAAAGTTCAACGAGGCAAGAGCCTCGTGATTTGCCTGTTATTAGCTAAGGCCTTGCCATAATTTGCATTGTTATTTCGTTAAAGTCGCCATGGTGGCTCATAGCGAGTGTCGAATATCATGAATAATGACTCTTTGAAGATCTTGAATTATTCATGCACAAACAGAGTCATCAAAAGCCAATTATAACGGCGACATTTATGGACGGCAAGAATCCATTAAATGGACAATGCGTTCATCTTACTGAAGACATGATCAAGCAGTATTGGAATTCTGCTAGACAGCTAATGCAAATACTACAATCTGACTGCCTGCATGGGCTATCGTGCGCTATCAGCCATTAGTTAGCAGTGGAGATTACCTTAAAAATCGAGATCTTATCTCGTTTCTCCTCAGGTTCAGAGGACGATTTATCAATATTATTGGGTGAGTAGATTTACGAGGAGGCTAAAAAAAGGACAATCACCGGAACGTGACTTGAAATATTCCCTTTCGGCCTTTTAAGCTATCACCACATAGAAATCACAAGCTTATAATTGTTAATTAATTATTCAGCAGAGTTTAGAACACGCAATAAACTATAGTCAACAAATCGACATTTGATTACAGGAAGAATATAAACATGAGGAATTTTCATCAACATATTTTTAACTTTTTTAATTATTTGGTGGGAATCTGCTCGCCGTGAAAGTGATCAATTTAGAACATAGAAATGCTTTTTTCGCCAATATGTTTCAAAGCCAGATGATCGTTTAAGAGAAAGGTCAGTTGTACTACGTGTTATTTTCGGCAAAACATTTTTCTTCAAAAGTGGATCCCAGCTTGCGAATCTATTTTCAAAAATTAACATTTTTTTTGCAATATTGAGCTAAATTTAATAAATGTAGCAAATATTTCCTTAGCCGATTAACGTTGTAAGATGAAAGCCATGGCGATCTTTAAATGGCGGCAAAATGAATTTCGATTTGCTACCTCGTCTGATGTAATTTAGGGTTTTCCGGAGCAAAGAGGTTTCCTACAGAACAAATTTTAATAGTTCTTCTTCGTCACTGACCGACAATTTCCGCAAGTAGGTCAGCGTGAGAGGAGAACATCTGTTTTACTTTGCATCGAAGCTTCACCTCTCATTACAACTCATATTATGTGATTGTGGGCAGTTTTAATGACCCGGGATTGTCGGGATTAAAGCTCTTTCTGCTGGGTAAGTTGTTACTTGTGACAGCCAGGGTTCAACTTCAAGGATGACCGGAGGAAAATCGTCTGATTCAGTCAAGATAAGTTTGTTCTCAAAGAGTGATTAGGCCACAAGCTTATCGCTATCTTAAGATGCAGGAGAAGTCTTTTAGGTCGGGTTAAAATGATCACGCTAGAAGAAGGAAGTCATAAAACTCATTTACTTTCATCAGGAAATTATCGCTAGAACAAACATAATGAGAAATAATTGATTTGGTGTGAATTTAGCCGCATTAAAATGAGAATCCTCCAAAAACGTCATCTTTAGTAATTCGGCTTACAGATAATTAAGAAACTGAAAATCTTAATCCCTCAAAAAAAATCGCTCTTAGATGCCATTATGACACCTCTCGAAAGTATCACCCTACAACAAATCCGCTTTTTTTTTTGCCACTTGTGACAGAATTAGGGCTGGCGACACAGACAAATTGCTTTTGATCTTTCAAAAGATTAAGCGTCCTTTCGCGCGACAGAACTTGCTGATATATTCCAGTATAAATTAGTTTAAAATAGGATCCTTGTAACTGAGCTCTGCTTTTATTGGGCAATTGCCGGTTTCAAAACAGCTCAGTACAAGGCAAGACTAAGACGAAAGTTGAGTGTTGGGAAGAAAACAGAGAGGTTCATTTGAGAGGTTTTCAGCGATTTTTTTTTGTGGTGTAGTGTTTCCTGGTAGTCAAGTGGATTAAGAGATATGGGACTTGGATGAACACGCAAGCACGTGTGAAAATTCCCCGCCGGTTAATGACACAATCATTTGTTCGGCAAGCCCGCGATAGCGGTCATTTATTATTCCATTGCAGACTGAATAAATCTCCTTGAGAAAATTCTCGCTCAGCCTTTGGCTTTGCCGTCTGCTTGCGGTAAAAGGTGTCGTTTAAAGCCTCCAGTTAACGTTGGCCCCGCCAAAACAAACTTTCTGCCGAGGAAGTACGCTGGATGGCGCGACGTTTTGAGCTTTCAGCTCGTTATGTTGACGAATCTTGTTTTCAACGTCGTTCACGGTGCTGCTTCTCATAAGGTAACTAGCTATAATATGTTTTATCTTCTAACATTTAAACTAACATACATTCACTTCTAAGCAAAGTATTAACAAAAAAGAAACGAAACTTCAAACCGGTAAAAACCATTTTTAAACGAATTTGTGGGAAGGTTTTCAACCCGGTAAACCGGTTTATTAGTTTCTTGCAATTTTAGGATTATGAAAGAGATCAATTCCCTAGTATGTTTTAGTCTGTTGATTATTATAAACAATTCATAAACTCAGAATTGCTAACAACAGCTCAGAAAAATGTTACAATTTTAAGGAGAACCAATACTGAATGTTACGTCTTGGTCGATCTTTCAAATATGGCGTGACTATACAATGAGTGTTCAAAGAAAATCTGATTGCTCACTTTCGAACTGCTGGCGTAACAAGCCACACGGCAGTCCTTTGTTGCAAATATGTTACAGTAATGGGCTTAACTTTAAAACTTCAGTAAATCGCAGGAATGCGTCCCCAATGGGTTCCATATCCCGCAAATATAACTGATTTTCCATCACAGTCGGAACCACCATCCCTTGAGGTAAAATGCAAAGTTCCACACAATGTTCTGCAATAACCTTCGTTTGACCACATGCTACGACTTTTTCATAGGTTTATTAAAAGTTAAGAAATTAAAAACCCCAGCTTACTCGGCAAAATTAACGGCAGAACCACATGAAAATACTGCTCGATAGCTTTCATTTGAATGATCACACACTAGGGTTTCATCCAGAGACTTGAAGTTAATTAGACTGATCACCTTCTACGGTGCAATAAACAGTACAACATCAAAGTATTGCTCGATAGCTTTCATTTGAATGGTCCCATAACAGGGTTTCATCCACCAAAGTTAGAACCACTTTCTACAGCATTATAAAACATACCACATGAAAGCACTACTCGATACCTTTAATTCCAATGATCTCACACAAAGTACCTTGTGCAACTGAATATCGAAAGTCTGATCGGAGGGAGTAAGAGCGAGATGTACCTCCGACTGTAAACAAAACAGCTACGAAATGAATTACTCAAAATTAGAAGCAAATTAGTTATTGTTGGTAATTCGTATTCTGGAAGTGAAATACAACACAAAAATCCGTGAACATTAATCAACGTTTCGAAAACGAGTCAGTGGTTATATTTACTTAAATAGAAAGCGATATAAACTCCGTTATCTGTACATGGGTTAGGATTTAATATAATCAAAAGTTAATCACTTGTATTTTTAGAGCGGTCATAAACTTTTGAACAATTGCTCCTTCGGATAAGGCAGAAGTTTTTCTTTCAAGTCTCAAGAAACTTGGCGCAGTTTTGAGAGAAGTGTGGTTAATGTTTACGATGACTGAGATAACCTCTTTCGAGAGTTTGGCGCCTCTGTAAATTTTACTGTATCATGTTTTGTTTTAAAAGGCAATTTTCCAAAACGTCTCTGGGTTTTAAAGTTCTAATTATGACATTATCAGATTTTAATTAAACTTGAGGCAGGCGAAGACAAGGGTTGTTTACCATTTAGGCGGAGAAACCGGGTCTTCAACGGTTTGTGCAAATGGTATTTAAAAAATCCCTGGTGGTTTTAAAGTTCCGTTCGGACTGGCTATTTACCATATACTTAACAACCCCCAATTTACCGAAAAAACCTAGGATTAGTTCAGATCAACCTGATGATAATTCCAAGATGGCGGCTGGTAAGCGCTTTTTCCATTCGAATATTACAGTTGGAAATTTTGAACTACCTTTTCCGATTGATTACAGCAAAGTTGTCTAACCATTTACTTACGACCTAAATTTCCGGAATTTTTGGGTAAATGGTAAACATCCGAGGTAAAATAGTAATGAAGTCCCACAAATTTCGTGTGTAAAATTTGCTTGTGCGAGCAGCTACAGTTTACTAACCAACAGAAACAAATACTTAGCCATTTTACGAGTCGTCTATTGTTGTTTACATTACAACATGTATAGTGGCAAATATCACGAGCATCATGCAGTTCAATTTCTTTTTCCGCAAGCGTTTGTAACGTGCACATCCTTTCCCGCTCCTTTTTCGCTAGGTTAGGCCGTGATTTACTTGTTTATTCTAACATGTTTTCCTGCGCATGATACCTGTACGGTGTTTTTCCCGCGCTTTAATTTACCAGTAACGCGGGTTGCCTCGCTACATTTTTTCTTCAACCTGACTGTTACGAAAAATTGCCTCATTACCAGAACCTTTCTATATAGATCTTAATGTGGCCAACCGCCAAACGGCCAGAAAATTTTAAAACAGTCAACCGTCAAATGCGAAAAAATGTTATCGTCAACCGTCAAGGGAGCCAATTATAATTTGTCGGCGTCAACTGGCTCAATTCTACTCGCTCAAAGACTAATCCACTTTTTTCAACTTTCTATAAGATATTTAAGTAGGCCATTAATTACTGGTAGAAAGGAAAACAAGTCGTTAAGTTTTTTTTTTTTAAAAAACTACTGCATTGCTTTCAAATTAGGCAGTAAACTATGATAGTTAAGGAAACAACAACACGGTATGTTGATTAATTTATAAAGAAACTGGGAAAGCTAATAGCTTCCTTTGCCTTTTTTACGATTCTTCAAATTGTTAAATTATCTTGAAAGTTGTCTAGCGATATAACCAAGGTTTTGATGGCGACCGTAAATTGTGAGCTGTAATCAATAACATTAACCGAAAGTTTGCTACCTAAAATGGGACCTTTCTGTCCCTTTCTTGATCAGAGACAGCGATGCCAAACTTCTTCCTGTAAGCTTGAAAGTCGTGCGAAGCACTGCAAAACAACAGTTTGTCTAGACTTGGTTATAATCTCAAACCGGGTTAATTTTTCTCGTTGTGTACTGTATTTTCATTGAGGTGATCAACCTCATTTGAAAGTAAAAGCAAGTCTTAAGACTTAAGCTTTTTTTGTCCTTTAATATTTCTTTAAAATTCTTTTATAACCGATGTAGCTAAACAACCGTAACGAAGCCATTGAAGTGATTATCGTGACTTGATACCCTTATACAATGTGCTATATACGAGGTGTGATCAGTCAATAACTTATACAAAGTTCGTATCCTTAATTAAAAGAAAACATTAAGACGATGATTTGAATAGCCGAGATATCTACAGTGGCTTAAAACCCTCTGTACGCCTGGCACTGAACAAAATCAGGCGAGTATGATGGAAAAAATGCGTGTTTTGTTTTCTAACCCGATATATATCTCTTTTTAACAGCCTCTTATAAAGGAGTTAAATACGTTTGAGAAGACCAAAAGCAAATTACATATAAGGGACATATTTCCCTTCTGTTGCTAGATTAGAAAATCTTAGAACTTGTCTTTTCTGTCATTTGAATGAGGTGGAAAATGAATTGCATTTTATACTTTCCTCTCACCTTTACGATAATTTACGCTCGAAATGTTTTGAAAACAGAAATAGAAAACACAATCATTTTGTTGTTTTAGAAAACAGATCATTTTATTTTCAGTAATGTTGACCCCTGTATCTGTAGACTTACAGCTGCCTATATCCATTCGTGCGTGGATTACAGGGAGAATACTATTACTAATCAATTAAATTGTTATATAATTTAGTTGCATTATTTTAGCTGTACTGAATTATAACACAATGTGCTAATGTACATCATATCAGGAATACTGAAGTAAATTGTTGTTGTTGTTGATTAGGCGAAACGAATACAAACAAACACTCAAAGGAGGGGTTTGCGGAGAAAACAGATTAACTTGCCTATTGAATTGTTATTGTGCTTTCTGAATAAATAGTGAATTTATTTATGCAAATGCTCTACACAACTTTTCGACGTAAGTTTGTAAGGACCTTATGATGCAAGTAGGCGACAGATGAAGTTCAATATTGCGCCTTTAGCAAGACGTTGAAAGTTACCGAACAGGATCGTCAGCCAAATAAACTAGTTTGTTACCATTACCAGCGATGTAGGGTTTTCTTTCTGGGAACAATCAAAGTGCTTTCAAACGCATCAGTACAACAATGGGCCATCAATGAAACTAAATGAATTGCTCGGTCAACCGTCAAACATTATTCAAGTTCAGCTGGAACAGCAAAGTTACTGAAGCGCTGACAGAGAAGGTAATTTTTCTCGCAGATTGTCGCGAAATTTTGTTGCGACTCAAGTTGCAGGAACTTAGGGCAATCAAGTTTCGGGGGCAGTCCAAGAAACTGTCTTAAAGTTTAGCGTGAAATTCAGGAAAAAGCAGACAGTAGAAAAGAAGTGACATATTTTGTATTTTTTAATTTACATTTAGTTAAGACTCTGAAATGCTAAGGTTAGCTTGCAATTAACTGGAGCTCAATATATTCCATAAAAATTCATCTTCATGGGCATTTATGTGGCTCGTTTGTGAGCTCTCAGGACTAATTAACTCCTCTGGATTCTTAAAACAGCGACGGACATAACTTTGCCGGTTCAAAGATGTATTTCTTTCTGGTTGATCAACAGAGCCGAGAGTGATTTTTCTCTCGTTGATAGTTTGAGGTGCCTTTAAGAGGCACGCCAGAGCTGCGGTTTGTTGCGGTCCTTGAACTGTCTCGTTTATCAAGTGATGTATACATATTTGGAATACGTGAACGTGTTGAGTTCATTGACGAAAATTACGAATGCCTTTCTGATCGTGTCTGATGACTTCTGCATCTTCTAAAGAGAAAAAGTCGTATTTTCAAGTTGTTTGAAAAGATTTCGTGGTAATAACTGATATACTTTTGAAATATTGTTTTGTCAAACAAGGCCCTTGAACTCAAAACAAATCATCTTCAGTCATAATTTTGCCTGTGTGTATCAACCTCTGTTGACATTATCTTGTTATTTATTTATGCTAGGCCTTCAGCAGACGCCAATCGCCAAGCGAGCTCAAAGTTTACAGTTACACTGACATGGATGCCATCACTGCAGCTTCTATTTTACACTAAACGAAATTTAGTGGCGAGTTTTCCGCCTTTTTCACTCGGTTATGAGTGAAAATGAACGCTGTAGTAAACATTGCCATATGTTTGGTTCGCGGTGCAAGACGAAGTCGGAAAAAGATCCTTCTTTCGGCATTAATTGCTGTAACACTTTGGAATTTATACTCCATTTACAATGGAAATTTATTTCGTGACCACCTGAGAGTTCTTCGCGAGGGTTTAATACGCAAGCCACAAGTAGAAATCGAGACAACGCTACGATCACTCACGTTAAGAGGACGAACATTGGGAAACCATCCCTTGGGTCGACGAGAGGAACTGAATGCTATAATTCGAGGAGGCGAGAATGACCGAAAAAATCGATATGAAAGAATTGACTTAGCGAGGCTTCATCATCCTGGTTTCAAAAGCGAACAAGATGTGCCGAGGTATGACGGCGGAGACAGTGAAAAAATTTCACCGAAATTACATTCTCGGAGAAATACGACTGCTGCTGCACCGAGCGATGTCTGCAAAAAGTTCTTCCTTACAGATTCAAATAAAAATTCTTATGGGACATGCAAGCCACACAGACCAACTCCAGACGCTTGTAAATTTGCGGAATCGTTGTACAGTTATGACCCTTCTTTATCGCACTGTAAGGACAACGAAGAAAGCGTCGAAATCTGTTCTTTAGGCATCGAAGTTTCTCAGAAGAGAAAACTGCTCAAAGCTAGGTGCAACAGTCAAGTTTGCCAAAGATTTGTAAACAAAGTCGAGAGAGAGTTTTTAACTTTTGGAGTTCACAGTATAGATCCTGAGGAAGGCGTTTTGAGGTCCGTTAGGAACTTTTCAGCAGTCTCGGAACTAGAACATCAACTTCCACGCATTGCACTTCTAACTGCAAGAAATAAGTTTAACTTTGTATTCGTCAATTGTTTTGTGATTACGGACAACCAAACTCTGGCATCTCAGCTCATCTCAATTCCCCCGCGGATGACTACACAGGAGGGGCTTAACCCAAGAACTAAAAATACCATCAATGTCAACATTGTCCTATTAGATTCCATCTCCAGAGCGCATTTTTATCGCTCTTTGCCCAAAACAGTGGAAGCGCTGAGGAGCTTAGCCGACAAACCTGATATGGCCCCTGCTAATGTTTACGATTTTGAGTTATTTCAAGCTGTTCACGGCCACACGACACACAATGAACACGCGCTGTTTACTGGCCAGCTACTTCCCCCCATGGACCCCGATGAAGAAACACCCTCAGTACGTGCGGATGTACTTTTTGGGCACTTCAAGAGGGCTGGGTACCAGACCATGTGGCAGGAGGATCTCTGTTGGATGTCAAGCTGGGGCCTAGTCACTGACTTGGTTGCGGAAGACTGGGAAGAGCTACAGATCAAACTCAAAGACAGCTTTATTGATAACACAGGTAACCACGTTAAAAATACTTTTTTTCAAATGTCCCTTAAATGCAGTTTTTATTTGCATCTGAGACCCGGCCATATCAAACTTTGGCTTTTGGCCATGACCCTGTGGACTCTTCATAACGGCCCCCCGGGTCTCATTCTGGCCTGATGCCAAGTATGGGTTGAGTTTGTTGTGGGTTCTTGCCTTGCTCCGAGGCTTTCTCACCGAGTACTCCGGTTTCCTCCCTACTGAAACTCAACATTTCCAAATTCTTATTCGACCCAGATAGACAACCAGCATAAAAACCAGCTATGGCTGATGTGGTTCTCAATAAATATTGTAATGTTTACTGGAGGTAGTGCCGCATGAATCTGTTTTCTGTTTGTGGGATATTTCCCCTTGCTGAGAGGGAGTGTTCATGTTACAGTTTATGTGTAGTTCAGAGCACGATAAAATTTCAAGTTAAACAATCGGAATGCGTCCACATGCAAGAAAATACAGGAATCAAAATATCTTTGAAAAGGGGAAAAAAACACTTTAAGTACTTAATGTTATGACTTCTCTGACATCTTGTTGGGTCGCATTTCCATTTAGGACGGAAACCACAGTCTCCTAGTTCGGCTTGTTTAGGTTTATTGAGGATTTTTGATTGACATTTTCAGACTGTAATCAGTCTCTGGCACCCTCGACTACATATATGTTTTCGCTTGTCAAATTGACTCCTTCATCGATGTTTTTTCTCTACAAGCCGGAAGTACATTAAAAACGTACAGATATGGGGTCGAGGTTGTGGCCTTTACGGTTGCGTCTCTCTCCAGACCCACTCAACATTTGGACGCTTCTTAAAGATCCTTTGTGGGACGTTGTCTCGGGGAGTCTGTTCACATATGTAAGCTATATAGGTCTGTGCCGCTGTGAAGGGTATTGTTTTCAGGCAGTTTAGTCTAGGGTAGGGTATGGAAATCAGACAGCTCTGGTCTAGAATGTAATATAATTTACTGGAAAAGTGGCCAGTATATATATAATTTAGAGTAGAACAGGATTCTTTGCCCGGGGTTCTACAATAGAAATTGAAAGTCGGAGGTGATCGACTTTGTAAGATATTGGTTTAGTTAGCGTTTGTTGGACTACCACAGTGATCAGGTTTCTGCATAGAAAATAGCCATTCTGGATACCGTAGGGGTGTTTGGTGTCCAGTCTAGAAAAGGGTTGCAAAATCGAGCTGATCATGGTCTAGTACAAGGTTAAGGTGTCAGTGTCCCAGCGGCACACCCCTACCGAAAGATTCACAGACGTTGCATTCTTTCCATTGAACTAGAATACAGATTGTTTTGCAGACCAGGTTGTTAACCTCTTGGTTCTTTGGCTTTTTTTTTTTCAGGTTTGACGCATTCAAGCTGTGAAGTGTTGGCACCATTTGGTGCTGACGCACCATTCAATGGACCTAACGGTGATCAGATCTGCTTCAACGGCAAGCTACAGCACAGTTATTTCCTTCAGTATTCAATAGACACTTTGAATACGATCGCTTCATCTAGGAGGTCGCGTCCATTACTCTCTTACACCGCTCTCAATGTTGGGCACGACGACACAGGACGAAGAATTCAGTCGCTAGATTCCGAGCTCGCGCAATACGTATCTACCATGGCAAACGATCAGAACTCGCTGACGATCATTTTAGCAGATCATGGAAATACCTACACTGAATACACATATGCCATACTGGAGGGTCGCTTTGAAATGTTTCATCCAAGTTTGTTTATGATTGTACCAAACAAAGTGGCAAGTCTCCTGGGACGAGACGCTTTGTCCGCGTTGGAGGTGAACCAGAGGAGACTGGTAACCATGATCGACCTGCACCATTCCCTGTTGCCACTAGCAGGGCCTCTCTCGGAATTTATAAAACCCGTTGGGTTATTCACTCCCATATCAGCCAATCGGACATGCAATGATGTCGAATTGAGAACACCTAATTTATGCGTCTGTGAGGGATGGGACAGCCCGACCACAAACGATTCCTCGAAAATTTCAATGGTAGAATTTGCTGTTGGCCAGCTTAATAATCTGGTACTAGCGCAGTTCGCGAAATCTGCAAATGGGAAAAGAACTGAGTATCCCATTTTACGCGCGTGCCGAAGACTGCGTCCATTGCGGTTTGAAAACGTTCGCGAACGCAACTCCAAATCGGACGGCGGACTCATCACTAGTTTTGATGTTTATTTCCAGGCTGGAAATGTAGTAAACCATGACGAAGATATATTTCACGTGGAAGTGAAATCCAGAGAGCTGGCCAATCAGTATTCTCTACAAATGGAACTTGTACATTACGATCGATTGACGCTTTATGGAAAGTACGACGCATGCGCAGATCAAGGTGTTCACCTGAAACTTTGCATTTGTTCGGAGAGCGGAAAAGAAAAGCGTTTGATGACAAAGCTGAAGAAAGTTTCATGGGCGCACTACACTACTTTTCTTTTTAAGGAAGCAAAAGCAAGAAAAATTGGTGGCATCGAATGTTTGTTTCTGATCAAAAGGAATCACAGCTCAGGAAAAAGCGTAGCTTTTGAAATCGCGAACACTTGTCCCAATGAAATGTTTACAATGAAGATATCGGCGGAAATTGAGAATTTCAGACTTTCGAGAGAACTTCCCTTTAAAATAACCGTTCAAGCCGGAAGCATTAAATTCGCGTTTTCTGCACAGGTAGAAATTGATCACTGGAACACTTTCATAGAAGTTACTGTTGATGTTGATGAAAAAAAATTATTCTAGGATTTGGGGCAACAAGTACAAGTAGGTTACGAAACTTTTGCGTGTTTTTGTAACGCTAAAGTCACGCTATTTTTGGCAATTTCTACCTTTCTATTGTTATTACATACTACAAAATTTTACAACAATGATATTGAGTAGAGTGGGAATGAACCTTAAAGGAGCTCAGTCACGGTTTGCGCATATTGAAAAGTTTAGCCTCAATTTTTCAAATTCATCATTTGTAATCGTGTTAATCTTCTCCATCCTTAGCCATCCTTGTTCCTTTATGGTTTATCATTATCTCTTTGGTGTTTTTCTATCTTATTAAACTGTTATTTTCAGGTTTCCTACCATTTAAAGGTAGTTTTGTATCTGGCCAAAATAACCCAAAATACCGTGACTGAGCTCCTTTAACTACAGGACAAGCAGAGAGGATCGACTATTTCAAACAGCGCTGTAATCTAACTGAGTGAAATTTGGAAGATTTCAAATCAGTTTCCAACAGTTGTATCAAGTTGTTCCCAGCTAAAAGGACGTGCAGTTCGATGGCTATGGTTTAAAAACGTTCTTCTGTCAAAGCAAGAGGGTCAAAGTTCTTACGGGCCAGCTTGTATTTCAACAGAATTGCCATTAATCACACACGCGATCTAGCCTGTCCGTCAACTCAAAAAAAAAAAAGGGACAAAATGTCGTGTAAATCGCTTTGCCAAACTGTGATGAACGGGATTAGCCTACGTGTAGCCGTACCCACCCCCGGAGGAAAAACTGGCCTTTGTCTGCGCACGCGAACTTTTAGGGGAAATTTAATTTATTTGCGTAATTTGCATAAATTAACGTCACATAACAAGATTTGAGCCAGTTCTTCGTTAGACGTTTTCTCCCTCCCGTTTTTCCTCTGGGGGGTGGGGGGTGGGTCGGTGGAGGGGTTGTCCAGTTACACGTAGGCTAAAATGAGATAACCGTTGAGGTGTATTTGCCCAATGATTGGTAGACTGATTCAGGATAATAAAGACAAGTGTCAAAACTTCGACGTAATCGATGGTAATAGGCAGGAGCTCTCAAAGTGCTCTTTTAAAACATACTACGATTATATTATTTATGAATCGAGACATCAGTCGGCATAATTTATGATAATTTATTTCGACTGTTTTCAAGATAATTTATTTTGAAAGAAATATTTGTATAGTCCATTAGTTTAAATTATCGTTTATAGTTTATCAAGGCTGGTGGAATAATGGCCTTTGTATTCCTTAGTCTACTAGGAGTTTAATATTGTGTAGAAGTAGCCAGTGTAAAGATTGTGTTGCAATTTACGACTACAGATTACTAGAAAGGGTAAGGTCTCCCGTCATTCATTGAAAAGAAAACCTCTGAAAGTAGAAAACAAAAGTTATAAAGAAATAAAAAAAAAAGACGGAAGATGGAGTGACGTGAGAAAATTATTTCGATTGCAGTTATTGGGACGTCACGCAGCATTGCGCGACGTGAAAAATGATCAGCATGAAACCTGCCAATTCGTCAACGAAATATTTATGACGGGTTAAGAGGAATGGATAACAAAGAAGAAATTTTCCTTGATAGAACTAGCCTGCGTAGCAAGCGTTTCCGTACGAGCCGGACGAAATCGGGCAGCGCGGAAGAGCTTTTTCGCATTCGGGCAGCGTGAAAAATATGGCGAGAGAAAAAAGGTCGACGGAGGGGGGTGGGGGAGGGGAAAGAAGGGAAGGGTCGCTCGCTTCCCTCAACACAAGTATATAGACAAGTTAAATTTCTCTCGAGTCAAATGGCATCTCTGCTCAGGAGGTCACAAATGATTCACATTCAAAGCCTCGGTCAAATGTATTTGTAGAGAAGTTTGAAAGAACTAAAGACGAAAAGGGTGGCATATTCATTAGAAAAAAAACTTTTCTTGGCCTGAGCGGGATTCGAAGCCCCTTCCCCATGATAACTAGTCGGGTGTGATCACCACTACACTATCAGAGCAACCATGCTGGCTACATGGCTAATTTAGATAGTGAATGGGAATATACGTGCTTGTCGCGGGCAATGCTTTTCTCCAACTAGATGACACTGGATCGACAGGAACGATTCACAGACCGGCGAGAGTAGAGAAGATATACAAAATACATATATGTAAAAGAATTCATCCGTTTACGTGTCCGGGAATATGTCTGAACAGTTTGATATGAAAGTTAGTCTCATGTAAAAGACAGCGAAGAGTTCAGGGTTTTGCACGGCTACCGACATGAGGAGACCTGTATGAAAGTTAACGCTTTTCCCACTTGATATCCCGTTTTCTCTGATCTAAATATCCCATTAACTTTTCCCCCAAATAACCCGTATCTTGTCCAGGTCTCGATATCAGAAACAGTATTTGAGTAGAAGCAATTATGTTGAACAGATCGTTATCGGATGTTCACATTTTATTCAAGAAAGCAAATCTACACGAGAGATATGGAGAAAAAAAATGCGTCACATTATATTACAGTGGTCATTCCAAATTCAGATGCATTACCAGAATTTTGAAATACAACTAGAGCAGTTTTCCAATCACTGTCGTAAAACAAACAAAAAATGTAAAAATGTAAAGTACATGAAAATGAAGCAAGCAACCAATCAGAACACGAAGCCAACACATGCAACCCGCGGCAAGCGCGGGAAAAATGTGGTTGCATGCACTAAGTGCGTGAAAATACGTGCAAGCTAAGTCACGATTAGTTTTGTTTGTTTCTGAATGGTTAAAAAAAATGATGCTTGCCCTGATTGGTTCCACAAGTTTTTCTGAGCTGATCAAAGGGTTCAGTGAAAGCTACATTTTGTATACCTAAGCAAACAAAAAATATACTATCGACAGTCATTGAAAACCACTCTTATGCATGGCGTAAGATATGATAAAACATCGCAGCTAAAATGCGAAGCGTTTGATCATCACTCTTAATCAGAAGAATCTGAATCAGAATCTTTGGCTTTCTCCTTCTCTTTTTCTTTCTTCTTCTTCTTTTTCTTCTTCTTTTCTTTCTTTTCCTGCCACAGATAAACACATCAACCTACTACACAATCGACAAACATATCTGATCCAGTTTTGACAACAATTGCAAATCTTTCTGTTTTTTTCTTGGTTGTTGTTGATTAACACATACAGAGACAATTGCGCCTAGTAGTTGGAAAACTCCACCATGATACGCAAAACAAAAAAATAAATAAACAAAAACCAGTAACAACACAAAACAACAGGCCCGGGTTGTTAGAAAGGTGGATAACGCTATCCACCGGATACATCGCTATCCAGTGGATAAGTGTTAACAAAACAAACCAGACTATCTCCTGGATAGTGATTTATCCAGCGGATAGTGTTATCCACCTTTCGAGCAACCCGGGCCAGGAGCCGTTTTTGGCATAGCCTGGGAACAGGCTCCCGGTGAGGACGGAAAAAAGATTGGCAAGCGCGAAACAGAAGAATTCGGGGGGCGATGCGATCGGGGCGGGACAGGGGAGCCTGTAGACTTTGTTTTTTATGTGCCTACCCGCCCTTACTGATTAGCCTGTAACAAATCAGTCAATAAGGTAATTAGACCACAGGGGACCCGAACGCTCTATCAGCAACAAAAATAAATGTACTGTTATTTACCTGTGTTCATGTGTCTTTTTGAGTCGTTTAGAAGGGATTTGAATGAAGCGAAGACGGTTTAACTCTGAATATTATCTCGTCTGCCGCTTTGTACATGTAATTATGACGCTCCGATTACGTCACAAGTTTCGAGTAACGTCGTTAACTATTAACTCTCATCGGGGGAGAGATTCTCAGGTTTCACAATGGCCGATGCCGTCCAAGGATTTCCGATTATTTTTGAATCAGAGAATATGGCAGTCACGTGAGCTGGCCATTATAAGTACAGTTTAAGTTGCCTAGCAACCGTGGGTTTACTCAGTTCTCAACGAGGGAACCTCACTTAAAGTTGCTTTTCCACGAACTCATGATATCGTGACTTATCAAGACTGTCCTCTGTATCCCGACACAGAAGCTACCCGTTCCCCAAACTTATCCCAGATGTAACTCAACTAAGCCCAAATGGCTAACGACTGATCTTGCCTGTTCTTGAATGGTCCCACAGATATCCTGTATGTCTTGGCATAACAAGATATTTCAGGCAGAATGACGAAAATTAACCGGCTGTGAGGATGATTTTGCCCGCCAGGTTTGATTGACAATCCAGAGAAAAGTTTTTCAGTTCAAAAAGATTTGTCCGCCCGTGAAAACCAGTTGCTCTCCTGCTGAAAACGCCAATGATACCTCTGCGATAAATGTAATCTTGTAAATGTCCAACATAATGTTTACTTACTTCATCACTGCTATCTTTTTCTTTGCCTTCCTCTTTTTCTTTTTCTTTGGATTTCTTTTTGTCTTTTTTGGATTTCTTTTTCTCATGTTTCCCTGGTGTTTCCTTCTCCTCGTCACTGCCCTCAGCACTTCGTTTCCTCTGTTCACGGGTAAAGTAAAAAGTGAAAAACTTCATCACACACGCATACAGCTTACACAGCTTGCTGGGGGACATGGGCCTGACTGTGTAGCCAATCACATTACATGTTTACCTGATACTTGGTCAGTGGGTTGTGCTAAAGCTCAATAGACATCTGCATACTTTGTCTCTCCTGCCTATAATGCTACTAGGTTATAATTTTAAACTTACAGTTGTCTGAGCCTTTTTCTGTGTGTCATTTTCAAATTCCTATACTCGACGAAAGTTTGCAACTCAAAGTAAAGAAACTTTTTCAAAAGGTTTGGTCCACACCTCTTTTGATTTGATATCATTCTGCACTGAAAGCAAAGTCTTCATTACAACATATTTTGATACTTTACCTTCTTTACATCCTCGGCTTCTTTGGGTGTCACAGGAGCACCAGGGATAGGCTCAGCTTTGGGTGTCACAGGTACAGCAGGTTCGTCTTTCATTGAAAGCGGGGTTTTCTGTTGACTATAAGAACAGTTGATTAGAAAAGATCCAAGCAGGAATGCGGAGAATGGCCAGTGATTCTACAAAAGAAAATCATTCCAACCTGAGGTCAGGATGTCCTTCAAGCCACTCCTTGGGTGTGCTTTCATTTGGTTTGCCATGTTTGTCCAATTTGCCACTTGCAATCAACTGTTTCTTTTGAAGAGCCTAAGAGAGGAAAAAGTTTTAAAACAAGAAATAGGACACAAAGGATCCTGACCAAAGTCAACTTCCCAATAACTAATGTGAGGCAACTCACCATGCTGACTTGCAAACAGTTGACAAGCTTCATTCTGATTAATTTTTGATCAAATCTTTTTGACAGTTTTTGATGGGTTGTAACAAATTCAACCATTCAAACTCTAGGATGTGTGGCATTGAAACTGACATGACAAATGCAGGATTGCCACCAGTACCAAAAAAATATTATTAAGAACAGTTGAGTCAAATGGAACTATCATTGAGTTTGAATGCAGATATTGTTTCCTAACTCTATAGTAGACGTAGTAAGAAACGAGATGCTGAAGCAGAGTCGATGTTTTAGCAATCACAAGCTTTTGATTCTTACTTACTTACTTAATCCTCTTCGTTCCTAAGTGGAACATAGGTCCTCAACTAGCGCGCGCCACCTAACCCTATTTTGTGCAGTGCCTTTTGCCTCATTCCACGTAACATGCTTCGCCGC